>Ga0208428_1000205_pt1 | contig 30322 bp, 10 predicted proteins | sample DEB08_DNA_11_FD_184535 | JGI IMG/M metagenome (GOLD analysis project Ga0208428, IMG submission 184535) | Aqueous microbial communities from the Delaware River and Bay under freshwater to marine salinity gradient to study organic matter... | ecosystem: Environmental > Aquatic > Marine > Coastal ... | reverse complement strand
TTGTGAGCAGCGATCTGGGCGTCTTTGAAGTTCATGTACAGTGCATCGCACAGCATGACGGTGTAGTCAGCGACCTTCTCAGCAGTCAGGGTGGTGTTGGTCATGGTGGTGTTCCCTTGATTACCTTGTAATCATAGCGGGGTCATCCCCCTGCTGTGCTGGTATCTGTGCCAGTTCCTGAACTGACTTGCGAATGTCCTCTTTGGTGGGAACGGTGGGACTATCAGATTCAATCTGCTTCACCACTTCAATGCCACCTTTGACTTGAGAGCGAAACTCTCTTAACTTCTGGAGTTCTTCTTCCTTCTCCATGATGTCAGAGTTGACCATCTTCAATTGGTTTTCAAGATTTGCGAGATACTTTGCGAAGTCCATATAAATAACGGGTTGACTAAATGAGTATACCATAAATAGTGGGAAAAGGCAACCCCTCTACTCATGGCAGTAAAGTTATTTAATAGAATTGGTCTAAGACGAGATTTCAACCTCAGTGATCTGTTGAGTCCAGAAACTGCGTTAGGTAACATCCTGGCAACAGATAGTATGTCTGGTGGTGAAATATTCTCGGTCAGAGATTTAGATCCAATTAAAGACATTTATGTTACTGATATTACAGCAGACACATTTTTGACGTTGGATGGTATTGCTGTAGAGTTTACTCAAACAACTATTGATCCTACTACAGGGTTGCCCCTGATTGATGAAGATACTAACCCAGACATCTATCTTCCTCTTATTAAGATTAAGAATAGATTAGATACTGCATACTTTACTACTGGTGAACCATTCTTCTATGGTGGAGATGGTCCAAATGCAATTTATTATGATTCAGAGAATATTATTATTACACCAGACCTATTAGTTCTTAGTAAAGTATATAACTATGGTGATGTCGTTAGAACTTCACAGAACAGAGTTTATAGAGCTGTTCTTACTGATGCCACGACTGCAAACAATCTAACTCATACCTCTGGAATTGTCAATGGGTTCCAATACTTACAGGATTATGCATTCTCAAATGGTGACCTCATCCTCAATGGAGTATTTGATTCTGTCACAGGTGAAGAGTTAACAGAGTCAGATAACTTCTGGGAACGTGGTCAGTTTGTATATGGTAACAAAGTCAGAGATACATTCCTCTCTCTGTTTGGTGGTGTAAATTGGAAAGGATTCTTTAAAGCAGTTACGTCAGGCAGAACTAGATTCTATCTTAGAACAACTGGATCTACTGTATTCAAATTCCAAGACCCCAATACTCCATCATCTACTGGATTGTCTTATGGTAGAATCCCATCAGCAACTATTACTTCTTTAACGACATATCGAAACTCATTAGCAATAGGTAGTACAGCAAGAACCTGGGTTGATACTCTGTTAGGTATCCTACAAGATACTTCTAGAACCTTTATTGAAGTAACTCTTGATGATGCTATCAATATTGCAACTGATGATATTGCATATATTGAGGCAAAGAAAGGACCTCTGGTATCAAAGCAATATAAAATGTTCACCCGTTATGTTACAGGTGAACCTAACAGTGTCAATCAATTCTTCATTGAAGTCACTAAAGATTTCAACTTAAAGAATGTAGATATCACTACTGTACCAGAAGTTACATCCAATAATGCATTCTTTGGATTCTTTAGATTCTATGCATGGGAGAGAAGAGATCAAAAGACATATATCAATTCTATTCACCACAAATTAACTCTCAATAGTGCAGAATTTGCCATTCAAGGTAATACTATTACATTTGCAGATACTGCACTTGGTAGATTTTACTATAACCATGTAATGTTGAATGATTACATCTATGATTATAGGAAACGCCCAGCAGATGCAGATTTTGGTGTCCGTCGATTCAATGTTGTTGAATTGAATGATTCTACTCGTCAAGTTACATGCAGCATCACCACAGATTATGATGGAAATACTACCAATTACACTTCTGTTGATGGTAGTGGTAATAATGACCAACAAGCACGCCACACTCCATTCTCATTTGAAGGGGGAGAAACTGGCACTGCAATCACTACAACGTATCAAACTGGTAACCTGAGTGATGCCATTGACTCTACAACCCCAACAAATAATCTATTCTTTGTTGGTAGATATGCAGAACAAACCCCAAGAACAAAATTCATTACTATTGAGCAATTCTTACCTGCATATGAAGAGTATGCATTTGATTGGACATATTATACTAGAGATGAAGATGTTCCAAATGCAGGTCAAGTACAAGAAAAGGCATGGGTTCTGTGGATGGCATCAGAAACCTCTGGTTATGGTCCACTTAATTACAAATTTCTTTATGATATTAATTACAAGTTCTACCAAATTGGTGACTTTAAAGTATTCTTAGATAACTCGGTTCCATATGGGGGAACAAGTAGAGAATCTGGTATTGATCAAAGAGCATTTGGTGGTGAACAATTACTCAGTGCTGGTGACCAATACAACTTATTCTACAGCACATTACCAGTTCAGTCAACATATGTACCTCCTGTAAAATACAATGATTCCGTATATCAACTAACTGGTACATTTGAAGATAATTCTAGATTGGTGTCGTTAAGCACCGCAGTAAATGCTGAGATCGGTACATATATTACATTGCGTGATGGTAGAAACTTATATGAAGATTATTTCTTCAGTACAGGAACAAGAATAACTGAACAGTTATCCTCAGATGGTGGTGGTAATGATATTGTATTGAGTAAAAACACATTGCAATCTGGTACTAGTGTCAACGTATTAGTATACAATCACCGTGGATTTGTCACTCCATTGTTTGTACCTTATAAAGGAGATGGTGATACTGATTCCACATTCTTAGGATTTAACGATACACTTCCAACAAATACATGTATCTTCCCATTTGGCACATATAATGTAGGGGGAACTGCGGTTACATTTAACTCTGGTGATGCAACCACAACTGTAAATGGCATTACTTTTACTAGCACTGCAAATGGTGCTTCAATTTCAGGTCCAGGTATTGGTCAGGTCTTCAAATATAGAGGTGATGTAAGTGAAGTTCAACTGGGAATGGTGTTTGTATCATCTCAGGATCCATCAGATCAAACTGAGTATAGAAGAGTATTAAATCTTTTACCATCAGCTACAGCAAATAAAGGTGAAGTATGGTTGAACAGACCATATACTATTATTAGTGGAGATTTGTTAGGTGCTGTATATTATGATAGAGGTATTGATATTACCAAACCACTTGAAACCTATTGCACTAATACAAATTGTGCTCAGAACTCATATCAAACTGTCACAGTAACAGATGCCAATACTGGAGAGAGTGCATTAGTAACTAATATCAATACTCGTTATGTTGCATTATATTATGACAACCCTTCAGGAACAGCACAAGATTTAGATGATTTATGGACTGAAACTCTTCAAACTGGATGGTATAGAAATACTCAAACTACTGGTAGTTCTTCTGCAGCATGGTGGATAGATGATAACTTAACTGCTGTTGCTCCTGCAACTTTATTTTCTCAACCTGCAAATCCTACCAGAAGATTTAAGGATAATGTTGTTAGTATTAATTTAGTATCAAATACATCTGACACTGCCATATATCTTGAGCAACTTGGATTCAATAACCTCAAGAATCAAACCACAAGTTACATTCCATTTGGTACTATTGAGGGAGCACTTAGAATCATTGGTGATGGAATTCTCGGTACAACAAATAATTCTACCAAATATTATCTGATTGTTAAACTATTCGACGAAGTATATGTCAATACAGATACTACAACAGATGAAAATGGAAACGTATTGGATAGAGTATTGAATTGGACTGAAGTTGCATCTTCAAGTTTAAACATCTCGAAGTATGAAATTAGTAGTGATGGAAGTCAAGCACTGACTCAAACTGGTGGTTTGGGTGATTATACTGAACTTAACTTCAGATATAATGCTTATGTTACTAATAACACTAGAGCTGATACATTTTCACAAATAACTGGTACATATACATTAACTGCAACACAAGCAGAAACTATCTTCCACAACTGGAGAAGTATCCCAGTTGATGGTAATGGTCCAGATAGAATTCTTACTTCAGGTCAATATGTAAGATATCATGAAGTAAATGGAACTAGAAAATTGATGTGGTTTAAGTCATTTGCTGGTGCAGCATTTGTATCTGATGGCAACACAAATACTGGTGGAATCACACCATACAATTTACTAACCAATACTCAGAAAACTAACTCTGGCAATCAAACGATTGCTAATCTGATTAACTTACAACCAAGTTATAGAGATTTTAGAATTACTGGTTCGACTCCAACTTATGACTATATTCAATATAGAAATAAAACTTATGAGTTAGTAAGAGCAAACGACGTTATTGAGGAGAGGTTACCATTTATTAGGATGATTCATCCCAATACAACTAGAACTGGTGCCACTCAATATCTACAGAATACAACTAACCAGCGTTCTGTTTACACCTTTGCTCAAGGATCTGCTATTCTTTCTGGTAGTGCAGTAACCTTTAATAAGGAATTGTGCTGCCCTCCACTTGATACTTCACCACCGTTTGATAGTTCACCACTAGGTCTCGCAACCACAGTAAATGAACCAGACATGACTATGGGTGGAAAACTGAATGTCAGAAGTATTCGTGCTACTCATCCAGTATTGAATATTCAAAGTTTAGGTACTACAGCACTCGGAAATCTTCCCGTAGATAAAAAGCTAAGAGTAAACTTTGGTGGTACTTTCTATGATATGCTGATTGGTAGTTCAGATCCAAATAATATATTCTAAACCTTCTTCATCAAGATATAAAATTCTTCGTTATTGATCACCATTTTGAGTTTGAATGAAGTTGGATTGGATGGATTAACTGCATAGTTATCTGCCAAAGTTTCTCCAAGGGCACCATTACCATTAACAAACCTTGTATTGTCAGTGGTTTGACCATCTCTACGCAAATCAATAGAAACTTCCTGGGTAAAGATAAGATCGTTAATTGACACTTCAGTTGATGTCGTTACTAACTGACCATTGTCAGGATCTGCCTCCCATGGATTATAATCATTGGAGAATGATCTTGTCTTACCTGCAAAGTCAGATCTTAAGTTATTTGTAATTTGAGATCCAGCATCACTAATATAAATGCCAGGTGATACTACATCATCATCGGTTGGACTTAATGCTGCCTCAGTACTATTGAACCCATCTGGGTCAAATGCAGTAATCAGACCCTCAATATTAATATCTTTCTCGTAGTATAATTTACGATCAATTCTATACTTACTCTCTTTTAAATATGTTGCTTGCTCTACATTTTCACTAACGTTTTCCAGCTCTACAGTATATCCTTCATCAATTCCATATGTAAAACTGCCTGTAGATCCATATGCTTCAGAGTTCGACTCTTCAGTATCTAATACTTCAGGTGACTCTAAATTTTGAATATTCTCAACGGTCAGTTTGTCATCACGTCTGAAGATAACATCGGGGAATAATGTTGTTGTTGGTACTTTTGTACCACCATAAGTATTACTCTCTGAGGTTGGAATACTATAATTTTCAGCAATAAGAATAATTTCCTTTAAACTTTCTTGCGTACTTCTTGGCAATGATCTCAAGAAGTACGTGTTCTGACCATTAGAATCAAAGACACCATATTCAGTTCCATTATCAGCAGTGGAAATAACAGGGGTACTTGTTTGTACTGTTAAATTATAATTACTAAATGTAGTATTAGATGCGAACCCATCACCAGAAGCAACTACATTTACATAATAAAGAGTACTTCCATCAGTATTTGTGCCTGTGAACTTATCAGCAATTTTCCAATCAATACCAGAAGACGTACCAGATGCACCAATAGGAATAGAAATCCAACTGTTCAGAGTGGTGGTACAATTCATCTTTCTACCAAATTTAGCAAATTGGTTAAAGTGGTTTACATATCCACCAGAAGATGAACTATATACAGTTAAAAGAAAATATGGTTTGGCATATCCTTCAGTATCAAGAGTATAAATTGGGAATTCTCTTACAGGAACTCTTACTGCAATTGCATGACTAAGTGATGATGCATTGACTGTAGCTGAATTAATTAATGTACTCGCAGCAGAAATAGAATACAAAGTACCATTACCAGTCACATAATTGCGAAGAAGTGTGATTGCAGTTGCAGGAATAGTTGTAGTTGTAGGATTTGTTCCATCAACATCCATAATGGAACGATTCAATCCTTCCATATAATTGTACAACTGAATCTCATTAGTTCTAGTAGATCCAGATGGCAACCCATTTGCTGTAATATAATCAGCAATCCAATCTTTTACATCATCGTCAAACGTGGATGCTGGGAAGTTCTGAGTATTTCTAAAGAATACTTCCAGTAAATCAATATCCCATGATGTTAAAGAACCATCTCCACTCACATCATATAATTCCAGATTGCGTTCAATAAACTCTTGAGCATAAATTAATCTATTAACATCATATGATTTTGATGTTGAAGAACTTGGCGGTACAAATTTATGCTTATTGGTTGTTGCATCCTTAACTAAATCATATGTTCCATTTAAACTTGCATTAGTATTTGCAATCTCAACTCTTAAAGATGCTGTGTCAAGATTTGCAATATCCCATGTATAGTTTCCAACTAATAATGCTGTCCATGGATATCCAATAATAGTTACTTGGAATCCAGTTCCAGGGATTCCAGAGATGCGTGGTGGTAAATCACCGCTGATATATGTGGTATTTCCTGTGGTATTTCCATTTTCATCTATAATTTGTCTGTACTTACTGACTGTAAGTACATCACCTTGTTTAAATCCACTAAAAGTAGTTCCCGATCCTTGAGTATCACCACTATCAGTAATTTCAATGGTTCCAATTTGACCAATTAATCCTGGATAACTAAAAACATTTTGACCATCAGAAATCTCAAGGATTGCCTCTACAGATTCATTTAAACCAGATCCACCTTTAAATATAATCTCATATTTACCAGGTAAATATCCATCACCTCTACTAAAAGTTACGTCTTTACCAGATCCTGGGTTGGACAATTTACCGTCAGAGTCAAATCCTCTGTACACAATATCATAATCTTTCAAAAGATTGATAGGAACAATATCTACAATATCATCATCTGTGTATGTGTAAACACTATCATAGATGAACTTTGTTCCCAGTTCCAAGGATTTAACTGATTCATCAGTTACCGCAGTATGAACAAATCGATTAAAGAACAATAAAGATTTCTTAGTACTAACACCCTGAAAGATCTTTAGATCATTAGATGCAGTTCCTCCTGCCAAGTTGTCAAGGATCAAAGATCCGTCTTCAACTTCTGCTAAGTTTAGTGCCTGTACAAAACCTTGATTTGCCATTTTTAGAAATTAATTGTCCAACCTTTTGCTCTTAACTCATTAACAATGACAATGCCACCAGTTACAGTAGTAACACTACCAGTTACAGTTTTCCAAACTTCAAGTTTAATTTCAGTCCCCGATGTTGGTTCAGATCCCGCTGCAAATGTTACTGAATCATTTGAGTAGTTAATAGAAACACTTACACTAGGTAATGATACTTCGGATCCATTAATGAATAGCTTCGTAAAGTATGTAGTTGTGCTGTTAGGAGAATCGTTTCTAAGATTTAACGTTGTCGTTGCAAATGTTGCATTTGGATTTCCAGGATCATCTTGAGTCACTGTAATAGTTTCCTCACCTTCTTTTGTAGTAGAGGAAGTAGGAGTAGTTACAGAATTTGATGATGGTTGACCTGTATTACCAGAGAGGTTGACAATAACTCCACTGCGTCTAGCAGCATTATAGTTTGCCAAGAGATCTTCAAGAATAGTATCAATATTAGCAGAGTTAAACAAGTTGTTAGATACATCAAGGGATCTTAGACGGGTAGCACCCGATAATGTACCTTGCCCAAATACAGTCATCTGATTATTATTCATAGAAATGTATTGAATATTTGGAGCACCGTTACTAAAATCAGGGAAAGCAGAAGAGATTTGATTATTACCAACGATAAAATAATTTAATCTGCTAAGATTTTGAAGAGATCCTACAGATTGAATTGCATTTGAAGACACATAGTAGTATCTTAAGTTTGTCAGATTAACTAAATCAATTGAACCATTGAATTTATTGTTCCTCAAATCTACATAATATATTCTAGGATTTGCCCCAAAGTTTGGAAGTGGGGTATTTCCTGTAGAAGTTCCACTTCCCCATCCATTGTTGTTAGAAATGATATATTGTAAATTTGGAGCACCAGAAGTGCTGAAGAAGTTTCCAGTTAAATATCCACCTGTAGATTGAATTTGAAGATACGATAGAGATGGAAGATTAAATGTAGCAGATTCGAATTCTGCTCCAGTATAAGTAGATCCATTCCATGTGCCAATGTTTCTACCTAAGGTTGAACTGATAATTCTAATAGTGCTAATTCTCTGGGCTTCTTCAAATGTATCATCCCACATGATATACCTTCTACCATGCTCACCACCATTAAATGATGCCCCAATACCACCAGGGCGACCACCTTCAATTCTAGAATATCTAAAGTCAATTGTTCTAAGATTACCATTACCCAAAAACTTAGGAATCATTCCGTCAAGATATGACGCATAAAAACTCAAACTGGATAAGGATGAACATCCATTTAATGCGTAGTTACCTAATGCTGTGGGTTGTGCAGTACTCCATAAAGTATTATTTTGAGCAATAGGATTACCACCAGCAGCACTTCCACTAGGAGTCCAAGCAACAGGAGCAGGACTTCTATTTGGGAATCTAGTATAACTGCAATTTAATGACGACAAACTTGTTTTATTTTCCAATCCAGTTGGAAGAGGTAATGCAGTGTCATATAAACTAATAGAATTGATACTAGCCATTCTAGTAAAATTCAATCCAGACGATGTTAATGCCTCATTCTCTCCTACTTGGAAAGTTCTTAATTCTGAATTTTGATTATTAGGTAGTCCGCCATTATTAACTGGATCTTCAAATACTGGACTAATTCTAGTGAAGTAACAATCGTAGATATTATAACTTCTAATGTTTTTAATATTAACTCTTGGGGTCTCTTCTTGGTTTGTAGTGTACGAAATGTTTCTAACGCCTGCTGTAGTGCTAGTTTTGTCTACAATTTTCGATGCAGATGTTCTGAATATTCTACGATTACTTAAATTTTGAATATTTAAATCCTGCAATTCTGGGCATCTAGTTGCCAAATCAAGAACATCAATTTGATTCCAATAGTTTGGAATTGCTGTAATATTAGTGGTCGATGATGGTTCATCAACATAAACATAGTATATGGTAGCAGCAACGCCAGAATCATTAAATCCAGAGAAAGAGTGTTTGTCAAAATACTTACCTTTAATCACCACTGATTGTGATGGATCACCAATAGCAAAGGTAAACTCTTGTTTGGTATCTTTATCAATAATGACATTGTTGTACTCACTTTGAGTAACTTTCAATGCCATCATTTCCTCTTGATTTAGAAATTCAGTATGACCATTATAACAACCACGAAGATTCAAATTATATAATGACTTTGGTAATTTCTTAATTACCTTTGATCCAAATTGCTTTTCTTCATCAATACCAGTTTGATACAGATAATTATTTTGTAAATTAACTGTTCTTAATTTTGCACTCTCACTAGTAATCTGTGGAGGATTTGCAGTATTATATGTCTGAACATAATTAATTGTAGTCCAATCTGGCATTTCAGTTAGCAGATTGTTCGCAAAGGTAAATGATAAAGCATTTGGATATTTTACAACAGGGAATGTTGTAAGATTGATATTATTTCCAGTGATTGCTGTGATATATGCAGGAGGGAAATATACCCTAATTTGTCTTTCTTTAAAACTTGTGGTGTTATATCTCAACCTAGAAAGATTAGTTGCACTAGGTCTTGATACAATCTCATATCCAGTATCAGTATCAGTCAATGTATAAATTGGAGTTTTATTTACACCATTAACGGGATATGGAGTAAATGAAAAGTCCATTGCAATGTTTTTGAATGCAGTGGTAAAGATCTGTGGAATACCACGCATTGCATACAAATATCCATCTGTACCATTCAAGTCCATCTTAATGATATCAGTTGGTACTTCAGTATCAAATCTTACAGGTTCTGGTGTATCTAATACATTTAAAATTGATTGATTTGTTGGAACAGTATATGAACTAGAGTTACCAAGCTTCAATGTCCCCTTGACTTGAACAGATGCACCATAAGAAATAGCAGAGGTCGGATCACCTTCAGATCCACCACTCCATGCACTAACTCTAGACGTTGAGATATCACCATACTTTACATCATTTTTGGTTACACTATCACCCTTATCATTAGGAATGAATTGGAACCTCACAGCACCGCCTGAGACCGCCCCGTATGCCTCTAAATTACCCCTAGTAGGGGTAATGTACCCAGAGATCAAATTAATTAATCCAACATAACGATTACTATCTGATTTCAAGCGATCTAAGTACCTGGTAAGATTAACATCTAAACCAGATACGTTCTGAAGTTCTTCTGTTCTTAGATTTGCAGAGATTCCTTCAATAACTGCAAGGTCTCTGACATCCAACCCTAAACTATTAAGAGCAGTATTCTTAGATTCTACATCAGTAAGTGAGAATGCTACTTTAAGACCGAAAAGTACTGGGTTTCTGATTGCCATGTTTATAACTGCTCTACATATGTGATATTAATTTGAATATCGACTGAGGTGTTTCCAATTGCCCTACCGACAATAAAAACAGCTTCAGTATTAACAATATCTGGAGTGATTACTTTTCTATCCGCTCCAAATACATCATCCAGATCAAATGTTTTTGTTTCATTATTAATATATAGGGTCGTTAATCTATTGCCAGGTCTTAAAATGGAGGATCCTTGAGTATCAATTTGTGCTGACGACAATCTAGATACCTGCTGGAATGCCGCTGGGATGACATCATCAGCAGGAACTGTTGAGGTTTGGGTCAAATCACCAACACCACTAACGTTTAACTGACCAGTTCTTAAATTAGATTCAAGACCATAAGTTGTCGGGTCTTCAGTTTCAGTATTTCCCGTTGCTGGGTTATATACAGGATTAAATACTCTCTTCCATTGAGGTTGTTGAGTAGAAAGATTGCCCAGAGAGTCAATATCATGAAGTTCAGCACTTCTAATTTCAGTATTATCTCTGAGTTTAGCATATGCATAAAGTGGGAATGCATCAAAATCAAATACTGCTTGGTTGTTTCCACCGCCACTATATGAGTTTGGAGTATCGTACCTATCACCTTCGGAGAACCATGCTCTAAGAACAACTCCATTGTATGCAATATTAAATTCAGTATCTGCAGTAGGAATAATATTATTACCGCTCAAATTACGAGCATCTTTTAAATCAATATCAGTTGATAAATCATTTGTCTTGATTGGAATTACATTATACTGAACTTGAACTCCTTGAACGGTCTCGGTGTAAGTTTTTTCATCCCCAGAGAATCTACAAACTTGTCCATTCTGACCATTAGAATCATAGAAGAACTTAATATAACTATCAGTTCCTTCTGGGTTTACTGCTACTTGTCCACCAACAGGACTACCAGTTCCACCATAAATTGAAGTGCTTCCTGTAGATCTAAGGAAATAAGTAGAACTAGAAAGATATGACAATCTCTCTGCGTTAGTATCAAAAGAATCTCCCCACTGATTATTGGTAATAGTAGAGAGATCTGTTGCAGTGACTTGCTCAACAGTTCTAATCGTAGTTGGTTGTTTCTCCAATCTCATATTAGAACAAAGTCCACTACTGCTCCCAAGAGGATTACCGATTCTAAAATCATCACGGAATGGATGAATATAACTATACCAATTTTCTCCAGATTCAAATCCAGTATTAGTAACACTAATTCCATATGGATGATAATCTAATGTTACTGTTAATGAGTCAGGCAAATTCTTTACAAGAACGTCAGATCGAGTGACAATTGAATTTGTAGTTTCATCGTAAACTTCTCTTGTCTCTACATAATCAGTTCCATCGGGTTTTACCCATTTTATCAATTCTCCTGTTTGGGCATTAAATACTGGACGATATGGAGTGAATCCCATCTCCCATTCTGCCAATTGACCAGTTGATTCATATCTAATTGGATTTAACCATCTGATAATACCCGTAGGACCAGATAGAGGATTGGGACCAGCAATACTAGTTTTCTTCTGAGATAATCTTACATCAAAAGTTTCAGTATCTGGATCACCAAAGAAATCTGTTGGAGTTGGGGTTTGACCTGTACCCAAACTAGTATTGGTTACAATCTTCTGAGGAGATAAGAATCTGACTTCATCAAGACCAAATCTATCAGTACTCACATATCCTAATAAATCAATAGTAGCAAATCCATCACCATATGCCTGCCCACTGCCACTATTGCCAATGTAAGTATTCCACAAGCGAGTATAAATTGCTTTTGATTCATAATCAATGTATTCTAAATTATAATCAGTTCTCTGTTGCTCAGTTGTAACCCAAATTGGTTGAATAGTTAACGTATCTCCTGCAGTTACTGTATGAGTGGATGGTTGAGAACCAGCAGTTGATCCACTAGGGACTGTGGAAATCTTATACGTATTGACATGAGTTACAGTAAATTCAAATCCAGATCCACCACCCAAAGAAGCTCCATCAAATGATAATACATCTCCAACTTGATACCCAGTACCAAGACGTGAGGTTAGAATTTCAGTAACAACTCCTGAAGTATCAGTAGTAATTGTTGCGGTTAATCCTGTTCCACTGCCAGAGACATTAGTTAATGAAATATCAGAGACAGTAATACCTAAAGTATACCCCGTGCCACCATCAGTAATATTACCAATCACACCTCTATATGAAAGATTTCTAATATGACCAGGTTCAATATCACCAATGTTATTGTCATCAGTGAGGTAATCACCCTGTCTAATATAAGAAGGATCCTGAATAACTAATCTTGCTCCTTGCAACTCAACTGCTAATACTTCTTTTGTAATAGGTGCAAGTGTGAAGTTTGAATCTCCAGTAACATTATCAATCTTCTTGATCTTTCTAACATCTCCATGGACACCACATTCAATGTCTGGCATATACAGATATGCAGATCCAGAACATCCAACACACTTGGTAAAGTTCAGTTCTGCCATTGCATTGGTTTCTTGCGAATCAACCCCAGTAGCAGTAATGGATACTAACTTGGGAACAATAATTTTCTTGTTTGGAATTGAAACATTCTGACCATTAGCATCAACGCCACCACTAGAAATAGTTTTCTTAGGATAGATGCCAAAGATACTGGTATAATTTCCACCACCAACTGCAAATGGTAGTGTTTTGGTATCAGATACTTGAGAGTATACACTTACAGTTCCCTCATCACCACCATCAATATACATCGAAGTACCGTACTTGTACAGAACTTGTGGTTCATCCAATCTAGGTCCTTGCTGAGATCCAACACGCATTTCATACTTGAACCTGTAGAATGGATCACCCATTGATGGTTCTAACAGTTTGTTCTCAATGACAAACGTATGAACAACCACCCATCTTGCTTTACCATTCTCAACTGGTACATATGCATATAATCTAAGACCAATAGCACCATACCAACCAAATTCAATCTTATACATGGTGATTTCATCTGTGGTCAGCAGATAACCACTAGGTCCATTACCATTCAAACTATCACCATTAAATCTTTCTCTTGGTAATGAGATCTCCTGAATAGTGTATAGTGTTCCACCAATTGTCTTATCATAGTATTTTACACGTTCAGCATCTACGTTACCATCTACATCAGCAACTCCAAGTTCCTGCAGAGATGATAACGGGAGATGTACATTAGATCTTCTCACAATAAAGAAGTTTGCACCTTCTCTTCTGAATACATATTCATCAAAGTCATTAAAGATACCCCATTCTGCATAGTTATTAGCAGTATCTTTGGTCATTGTTGCTCTAGTACCAAAGGTGTATCCACTGATACGACCAGGTTGGTATCTAAATGCCTGTCTAGATTGCAGCAGAGTAAAAGTATTACCCGAAGCACCATATCCAGGCACAAAATCTAACAGAATTGGATCTCCACCCGATGATGCTGCAGAAATAAACGTATCATTCTTCCAAGTTTCCAGATACGGATTTAAATAAGTTGCAGGTGAAGATGATCCATTGTTTACCGTTCCAGATGCATATGAACCTGCATTTAATACAGGATCAGTACCAGTACCTCTAAGAGTAGGAATATTATTCTTTAACCACGTTAAGTTAATTACTGTACCTAAAACTGGTTCTCTAAATTCACCGTCAGAGATCTTTCTCCAAGTATCAGTCCAGATAGAAATTTGTAAATAATACCTATCGAGGTCATCGCCATAAAACTGACCACCATAAAAATTATTATCATCCCATTGATTAATCGCTGGCAAGAATCTAGATAATATAAGATTATACTTATATCTTGGAGAGTCGGGATCGTTACTTACCCCCTGTGCATCTCTTTGGGTGGCAAAATATTCATACAAACTTTTACCTAATCTTAACCAATTCTGCCACTTTCTCCAACCCTCTTCACTATACAATCCAATAATATCATCTCCATCAATATTAAATGATTGAGATAATGGTGGCCAAGGATAAGAGTATGGTACAGGATATGATGAAATTCTTAATGCACCTTCATTGCCAACCTCATCTACTCGTGAAGAGTAGTGACGTTCACCACTTTCGGTTAAACGAGTTACCCAACTCGTTGGACCAAGTGAAGGGTTATCATTATAGTATACAAATTCATCAGGATTAAATCCATATGTAGATACGTTGGAGAATAATCCTAACTGAGTTTCTGCTCTATCAATGCCAAGCAGAGTTGTACTAACTTCTGATGTAGATGGAAATACCTCTTCAATTTTTAAAGTAGAGATTCTAACCTTTTCGACCTTATTTCTAATCATCGACACTGGTCGAGCAGGACTAGAACCATAGGAATCATTAGATGGTTCAGATCCTAAGAAATAAGTAATAACTAAATTACCATTTGCATCTGTAGATTCTGATGTAGACGAAATTACAAACTCTTCATATTCATATCCAATAGTATCTGTGGTAGTTTGACCATTTTCGTCAATTCTATATTTTACATCTCCAGTCGCAATCTCAATAGTGTTCTTCTCACGAATATACTTAAATGCGTTGGAAGGATTAGTAATCTTAACATAAGGGAGAATATCTCCCCCACCCACTGCAGCACCAACCTGCCTCTTTCTTACTTCAAATGCATCACCAAACACATTGTAGTAAAATGTTTGTGTTTCTTCAGGAATAGTTGGAAGATTAACTCCCAATGCCTTTTCTGATGTTAATTCACTGGTGATGAATCCAGTTACTGCCGCAACAAGATCTTCCCCATCAGCATCCGTCAGGGGAGTTCCTTCAATGTCTTGAAGAATAACATAAAGATCTGTTTGTGCAGCAGCTCTTTTATTATATCCAATCTTGGTGTCAAAGGAACTACCGACTAATACTGTAGTGTCTTTAGGATTAGTCGGTAAATAATACGAATCGAAAGATGGTACTTCCAGTGTCATTTATTACTGTTCCTCCCAAGTAATAGCAGCGTTAATTTCCGTCTCAGGGTTTGCTGAGTCATATAATCTATTTACACTACCAACAATATACAAACTTTCAACCTCATCGGTTAATGGGAATGAAAGGTAATCTTTGTTGTAGTCAAAGAATTGCTGTAACGGGAATTGTTCGCCACTATTAGATGGAGTGAACAGAGTTGTAATAACTTGACCAGTTCCAGGAATTGGTGTTCTTTGCTCATCAGATACTGCGATAGCAGAAAGTGATGTCAAAGGATCACTTGTAGGTGCAGGAATTCCTGCAGCATTAATACCATTTGCAGCAGGGTTTGGTTCTCTGAACTCACCTGCTCTTAAGAAGTCACCAAAGATAATGATGTTCTGACTATACTTCAAGTAAGAATTGAACAGATATGTGCCGCTAGCATTTCTTTGAAGCAATCCAAAGATAGTGATGATATTGCCACTATCACCTTCATAGTATCCTCTAAAGTAACCATAGGTTGAAGTTAAGTTATCAAGATATGGTTTGCTCGCAGCATCAATTCTAGCACCAACTAATTCAGTTGGTCTACCAATAGAACCAATGGTTAATGCATCACCAACCTCATAAGTTGTGCTGAATGATGCAGCATTAATAGGATCCTTAGTTTGGAATGCTGGTGTTTTGATCAGTTTAATTGTAGCAGGTTGATTTGAGTTACCAATAGACAATCTAGTAGGATATACCTGAATTCTATTTCTAACTCCATTAACTGCTTCTCTACAATTCAATCCAACAAGAATGTTAGGACGATCAAGGACCAAGAAGAAATCACCAGATTGTGAAGCACTAATTGGTTTGCTAAGATAGATTCTTTCGTTAGCACCATCAACCCATGATACCTTGACATTAGTATCTCTGTTTGGTGTGATTACAGAGGCACCCATGTAGAATGCATAATCAGCAGCAGTGATGGTAGGACCATTAGTATTTGTCGCATTGCTGAGATCCAAATATGGATATGGATCATTAAGATCTCCACCATCTCCACGGTTATCTCCAGCAGTAATATTAAATCTCAATCTAGAACCATATACTTCAGATGAAAGTGGGGTTGCATAGTTAAACAAACGAACTGTACCACGGTCACCACCATCGATGTAGTATGAAGCACCATACTTAACAAGGAATTCAGAGTATGAGTTTGAATATCCAATCGTATTATCAGTTCTCTTATCATTCTTATACCCATAAGAGAATTGAGTACCACCGCCATATACAGAGTAGGTGATAGGCAGCGTTGGGTTACCCAATGATGCAACCTTCAACTGGTTAGATGCTCTGAGGTGGTGTACACGTACCCAACGTGCTTCACCAGAGTCCAGAGGAACATATGCAAGGAAGAGAGCACCAACAGCACCGTACCATGAGAATTCAATCTTATACATGGTAACGTTCTCAGGATTCAAGTTCCAACTTGATGATGCAGTCAGGTTAGCAGCAGTTGCAGGATCCTTAACTTGTTGACCTGGGAAGTTCTGAGCACCATTTGCATATACAACGTCAGAGTAAAGGACATCAGTATATGGACTTTCATCTTGACCATGTACCTTTTCACCAGAGAATCTAGATCTAGGAACTCTATATTCATATACACCCCAGTGTTGTGGTTTAACGTGGTTGTATACCCACTCCTTCAAGAGTTTATTATTGACATCATCAATATCATTTCTCAAACTGGTTGCAGCTGCAGCACTTGTGAGAGAAATATTAGTAGTAATATATCCTACTTTATCTGCGGTTGCATCACCATAACTATATCTGTATGGGAACATACCATATGGATTAAGAGTTTCAATCTTATTCTTGTCAGTGCTATTTACAGTGCCTCTATAAGCAAAGTTAGCAGTGTTAGGAAGGATAAATGGTGCTGGAGTTACAACATATGGAGTGTACTTTTTGAAAGCGATGCAGTTGTCAGCAGCTCTAACAAATCTATGAGTGCTAGTATCTGTAGAAGGAACTGTTGCAAGAACCTGAACAGTGAATGAAGTGTCATCTACCTTCGTGATAGGAATCCACTTACCACTTACGGGGTCAGGTGCTCTTGTATTTGATGTTGCATTACCATTAGGATCAGGAGTACCATCAAGATTTGGATTATATGGTCTTGGATATGCGTGCTCAGTAGCGTAAGCATCTTGATTACAAGTGAAGACCAGTGAGTAATCATCAATCTTAATCAAATCTCCAGTTTCCAGATTGTGGTTACTTGAGAAGTTGATTGTCATCAATCCTGTTGTAGGATTATAAACAATGCCTCCGTCTGTGCCATCGCCAGTACCTGCGGTTTGAACTGGAGTTAACTTATATTCTCTAAGAGATGTACCCAAATTAATTGGAGTGATCTGTGCGCTATTGTAGATAGCAGCACTACCTAAGGTAAATGCATTGCTATCTCCATTTGATGGTGCCTTAGTTAACTTTGCTCTATATCCTTTAATAGAATCAACATAATAAATTCCACCATCAACAACAGAGTTTGAAGTATTGGTTCCTACACCTACATTATTCTGTGTTGTAGTTGCACTTTGTTGCTTGTTTTTATAGAGATAAACACCACTGCCAGGTCTGAGACCTAAACTTGTTACTCTACCAGTAAACTGAGTGTGGGTGTGAACAATAGTAGAAGTTTTCAGGGTGAACTGGAAACTATTACTTGTTACATTCTCAATTGGATAAGTATCCTCATCATCCTTTGCAGGATAGATCTTAGGTTGTGGAGTATACTTACAGTTTGTTTCGATATCGCTCAGTTCAATTGTATCACCAGTATTAAGACCATGAGCAGCACTAGTTGTAATGATAGCATAACCGAAATCAGCATCGTTTCTATCTACTTCATATACAAAGTTAGAGATAGTTGTTGATGATGTAGGAATAGTTGGATTTACAAACTGTACTGTACCTCCAGTATTATAGGTATTTGTAGCAGGATCAATTCCAGAAACTGCTTGCTTACCAACACCAACTTCAATCGTTCTATCATCTACTCTTCTTCTGACATAGAAGTGCTTTGGATCAACATTAGTGACTGGGAATGTGAGACCACCATTGAGACCAACGCTTGCAAGTTTAACTCTATCACCCTCATACAATTCATGGGCAGCGGTAAGCGTAATCGTAGCAACTCCACCAACACCATCATAAACCCAGTTATCAATATTATATGATGCACCAGCATTCTCTGCTGTAATTTCCTTTACAGTACCAGTGTTAGTATTATATCTGACTGCTACTTCAAATCCTTCAAAGTTATTGTATCCTTGCTGTTCGTAGAATGACTTACCAATGAATACTTTGATTTGATTAGATGAAGGAACACTATTTACAGTGAAAAGTTTTTGAGCATACTTATTGGGGTACAGTTTAGCACCAGTATTACAGGTAAGAAGAATATCCTTAAGTGTTACACTATCACCATCTTTAAATCCATGGTCACTCGTAGTAACTACTGTACAAACACCAGTAGTGTTATTGTAACTGAAATCTTTAATATGCTTTTCATATGGATCTAAAAGCAACTCATCATCTTCAGTTCCTGCAGTTCCGTTTCCTGCAGTTTGAGAAACATAGATCTCTCTCTTTTCTTTCAACAGAGATTGATCAAACAAACCAGCATGAACATTAACAAGACCGTCACGAAGAATTACTGCATCACCATGATAATCATAGTATGCACCTGGCACTTCCATGTTACCATAATCTTCAAACTGAGTTACACCGAACTGTCTTGGATTAGTTGATGGTGCATCTGGATTATAGAAGTAATATTCACTCTTCTGTCTAATAAGTGATTGAGTTCTTCTTACACAAGAAAAGTTATCACCATATCCCTCGTTAATACTCTCATAGTAATATCCGTCAAATTTATCAAATACACCATACTTCTTGATAGATGGGTTAAGAACTTGATAATCCTGAGGTGCAAGGTTATAAGCAATGCCGTTATCTGAAACTACACCATTAGGATAAAAATTAGAAGTACCATCAGATGCTACAGTATAAGGAGCACGACCAAACTTAACACCAAACGTACCAGCAGAAACACGACCAGGTTGGTATCTAAAGAATCTCTTCGAAGTCAGAATAGCAGTTTCGTTTGCTGGAGCTTCAACAAGAGCACCTGCCTCTGCAGGAACGTGACCAAGACCCCAATCTTGAATACCAGGAATACCCTGATATTCATCAGTTGCAGACGCTCCCCCAGCAATGGTAACTGTTTGAGTGGGAACTGCTGTCCATTCTGAAGGGTTAACATCATAGGTGTTAACGTCAGCAAAGATACCGAGAGCAACTTCAGATCTAGGAATACCCAACAGCGAGAGAGCAACCTCCGACTGCTGTTTATTCTGTTCCTCAACTGGGATTGCTTCCTGGTCGCTAGCAATAACGACAGGGATGGAGGATGATGCTGGTTGCTGTCCTGTAGGGACTGGAGCAGTTCTACCGACAACTACGACGGCAGAATTATTGTTAATATTAGTGTTAGTTGCCATTAAACGACTCCGATGATACCTTTAACGATGGTAATTGTACGCTTCTTCTTTATATATCCTTCGGCAGCAGGGTCAATTGTGATACTGCCATTATTTTGCTGAGTATTGAATGTCGCAAAGTCATCTTTAGTAAGATCTAATACCCAGGACTGATTAACAAATCTAATATTATTAACAGTCATTTCAGTAGGTAAGCTATATCCATTAGATGGATTATGCTCTTGTAGTGTTACGATGTCACCAATCGTAAACTGAGACACAGTTTCATCTGTGATCTTGATGCTGTAAATATAATTTGTAGAATCCCAGTTGAATACCCCAGTGATGTTGTAATCATCTGGTCCACCAACTGGAACTTCTTCAGTAGCATTTACATAGTAAACAATATAGTTGTAGTTAATTCCTACAGTTCCTTGAACAGTTCTGTATGGAATTGAACCTACTGCTGCTGATGGGATTTGAATAGTAAAGATACCATTTAACAAATCTTGAGCACCAACTTCAAGGACAGATCTAACAGTTCCACCCTGATTATAAGTCAGGTTGCTTGAAGATAGAGTTTCATTTCCATTCACATCTACTGTTACTGTCTTAACAATAGAAGTGAATGTTGCTGAGGTAAGATCTTTTGCAACATTCTCTTCAGTATAGGTAACATTAATGTTTCCGTTAGTTCCTGTACCAGTGGTCTTATTACAAATAATATTGACACTATTGAAATCACTATCATAAGTGTCTGTGGTTGGAATCCATTCATCATCTGGACCAAGAATGAGATTATTCTCAGTATTAGCACTTCTTGTACCATAGATTCTAAGTCCAGTTCCAGAGTTTCTAATGATACAAGAGTTAAATGCTACAACTTCCGAAGTAGTAATATCAGCAGGTCCTGGATTATTAATAAATGCACAGTCAGAGACCTTCAGTACAGAAGCATTAGTTGCATTCAAAGGATTATCAAATGTCAAATAGGTAGAAGAGTTGTCAGAAACAAAGCAGTTCTGAAGTGATAATCTTTCAGCATCTATAGCAAAGATTCCGTCACCAATAGAATGTTTGATGTCTACGCTAGAGATTGAGCAGTTTTGAACTCCAGTAGCATAAACTAGTGCGTTTCCTTCAGGTGAAGAAAGGTTACCCAATCTAATATTAGCATTATAGTTTCCGTCAACAACCAAATCTCTAACTGTCACATTAGCAATTGGTTGGGATGTTGTATTAGATGCAGCACCTGCAGCAGTAACAGGATTTCTCAGATAAAGAACAGAGTATAATCTACCAAGTTCACCGTTTGATACTCTCTGCCAAGAAGTATCAAAATACTGTTTCTTCAAAACAGTTGCTTTTCCTGATCCACCCAAAGAGAAGTTGGGTGGAACTACGACATTCTTAACAAGGTATGTTCCACCAGTAAGGAACAATGACTGAAGTCCTTTGTCAAGAACATCGTTAATTACTGTTTGAAGTGCAGCGGTGTCATCATGAACTGCTTGAATATTTGTGGTAACAATGTTAGTAGTATTTGTAAGATCGCTTTCATCATATGCACTATCAGTACTATTACTTACTGTTACGGTCTTATTATCATAGTCAACATCAGTAACAGTTCTCTCAACCCATCCTGGAATTGCCTTTGCAGTTGGAACATCTGTAGGAATGACCTGACATGGAACATTAATGATTCCTACTCTATCTTGATTGTAGGTTCCATCAGTATTTCTATCAGACCATGTAGTTCTATCAAATGCACCATAATCTTTAAATGTAATTGGACCCAGGTTGATAGCAGATCCAATATCTCTTTGACCAAGGATAGCAATAAGATTCAATCTAGCATTATGAACAGATGGTGTCAATGCATTTCCATCACTGTCACTAACAATTGCATTGATATCATTATGGAATCTATAAATTAAAACTGCATGGTTAGCATCTGGTCTGAATACAACAACTGAGTTAAATCTCTGCTCATTAAATGTACTCAGAGGGTAGTTCTTGACAATACCTGTTTCAGCACCATAACCAACGTGATTTAACTTATGGAATGATGAGATTACTCCAGTGTTGACATTAAGTAATCTAGCATAATACGTGTAAGATACTCCAGGACTGCCACTGTTTCCAGCAGCAGTTGTTACCTGAGAGCTGGTATCAATTTGTGTTTTCCAGGTATTAAAGATAGAAGATGAAGTCGTATTACTAGAATCGTACTCTGTAATATCTTTTGTGTTTACACCAAAGATCTTAATTGTTTGACCAGTTCCCCAAGTGTTTACCACTTGAGTTACCGTATTACTTGCATCGTCGGTATAATTAGCAAATGTCAGAGTTAAATTACCACCAGTGCTTGTTCCTCTAGCAGTTGCCTTGTAGATGGTATCATCTCCAGATACACCGAAAGATGCGACGTTGTTAACGTCACCTGTATTCTGAGTAAAGAATTCAAGTGCAGTTCCAGCAGCATTAACTCTAATTAATTGTTCTGGATTGCCAAGTGAGGAGAATCCAGTACCACCAGAAGTTACAGGAATAACAGGTAAGTCAGAAGCAGTAATGTTTTGATAAGAATCTGCCCTGATGCTTCCATTTACATCCAGAGTTGCTTGAGGATTACTCTCGTTAATACCAACTCTAGTGTCATCAGAGGTATAAGGATCACCATTAGTATCTTCAGATCTTACAGTGATTGCAACGTCATCATTGACTTTGACTTTTGCAAATGGCGAAGATCCACCCAATACAACAGAATCATCAGCAGTTTCAATACTTAATGCAGTAACAGCAGTGTCTGCAGAATCAACAATCTTAAGTAATCTATTGTAATAAATGACTCCCTCAGTTGGAGAGAATCTAATCTGATCAGCACCACCAACAGAAAGATTAATTCCTAACGGTGTTGAAGTGCTGTAGAAACCTGTTGATGTAGAATCTCCAAAATAAATTGATGGAGCACTTTCACTACCAAGAGCAACTTGAAGCTTTGGAGTGTTTACTCTAGTTCCTGCATCAGAGAGAGTAATATTACCATCACTCAATACGATGTTACCTGCGGCAACATCTAAAATAGTATCAGTTGCCGATGGAGCAGTCAACGTGACAGTATTACCAGCAGCACTGAAATATGAACTGCCTTGACCAACTCTAATACTAAAGTTCGATTCTAATGTAATGGACTGCTGACCAGTATCAGGAGCGCCAGTAGCATTCAAATATTCTGTGTCAAATTTTGTCTCAGTAATACTTGCATCACGAATGACACTTGATGTAATTCTTGTTAATGCCATTTGCGTATTTTTTTCCTATGTTTTATTTATTTTAATTGGCAAGACAACGAATATCAATTCTTGATCCACTAGCAATTGTGTTATCAAAGTACAGATATGTTCCGTCAAAGTGATAGTTGAAGTATGGAGATTGAATAATACCGTTAACATATACAACCATGCTTCTTGTATTGAAGTCAGCAAGGTTACCAATACCACCATGGTCTGCAGTTCTAGCAGATACTGAACTGTCTGCACCATAGTATCTAAATGAACCCAATGCAGTTGTCATTCTTGCACCGAAAGTTCTTGCTACAGATGTACCAGCAACTCCACCAGTATAAGGAATAACATCAACAGTCAATGGACTTGGATTACCTCCCTGACCATCAAGAAGTGTCATACTATCTTGACTGTTAGCAATGCTAGGTGTATTAGCAATAGTAACAGTAAGTGCAAACGCCTTTCTGCTTAAACCGTAAGTTGAAGTATCAGGAATAGTTACATTACCATCTTTATCAACATTGAATACACTAGTGGATCCTACTTCAGCATTGATGATTCTAGATGCGTCTGCATTGGTTGGAGATCCTGCAATCTTAATTTCAAGTGGTTTATATTCAATCGCAGAATTGTCCCAAGTATGCTCAATATACAATCTAGTAGATTTAGATGATGTAGTAGAAGAAAGTGTTGTTGGATTTGCAGCAACACCAATGTCAAGGTTGTTACCAATTCTTTGATCATTTACAACATCAAGGTCAAAGTTATAATTGACTGTATTGGATGACAGTGTAACTTCGTCTTGACCAACATTCAGAACATACTTTGCAGTGCCACCTGTTCCATTTCTGTATGCATGAATCTTCTCAGTACCAATGATTCCTGTTTTTCTCCACTCATTATTTTCAGTATAAGACCATCCAAGCATTCCACCTTCATTAGATGGAACAGTATCAAAGATAAAGTCGCCAACACCAGGATCAGTTACTCCAGTAGTTGCATCTCTGTTGATAAACTTAGATACAATACCATCTGGGTTTCTTAACTTAATGCCAGTAAAGAAGTTATCTTCAGTATCAAATGTTGTTCTATTGAGGAAGTTAACTGGTCCTTGGAAAGAAGAAGCAATCGTATTACCAGAACCACCAAGGACATTAAGGTTTTCCTTCAGGGTGAGAGTATTGAGTTCAGTAATCTCATTGCTAGTTGTCTTACCAGTAACAGCATTAATAACTGTGTTACCAATGAAGAGGTCACCATTTGAGTTTAGACCAGAGTAGAATGCAATACCACCCTGCTCTTTCAGTGACTGAGAATACTTAATCTCATCATTGCTGAGGATCTTGCTCTGGCGGATTGGGAAACCAGTTGAGTAGTTACCTGGACCAAAACCAACATATTCAAATGTGTGGTTACCAGATCTAATTGTAGATGGTCTACGAAGTTCAATCTCAATTCCATCAGCAGCTCTGGTTGGATTGATTGGAATCTTTCTAATTTCACCAGAACCAATACCAGATTCTAAATCAACTTCTAACAGATTATGAGTTCCATTAGAGAGGTTTTGATTGACTCTATGATATGCTCTAGATGTAGAAGTAACACCATTCCATAACCACTCCAGTTCATTGTTAAGATACTCATCTAAGTAGTATGAAAGTGATTCTTTAGTAATGCTGAAGGAAAGATCTTCAGTAGTAACTGCAGCATCAAGTCCAGTTGTAGTATCAACATCACCAATAACCAGTGGGTTTGCAATACTCTGAGCAATCAGAGGATCATTAACAATATTATCAAGATCAATATCTGGATACAGGTGATCGGTGTTCTGACTAAACTTGAATGTATTTCCAGGAAGTACAGTATCACTTACAGGAATAGATCCCTTAAGAACTGTCAGATAATAAACCCCAGGTACTTCACTTGTAGTTCCTGTTGCTGCTTGATACTTAGTTACTTCTTCAACTTCATAAACATAATATACATCATTATACTCTTGACCATTGATTCTAGTATAAGTTGCAGTTGGAGTAGTTTCAGTAACACCAGTAAGATTACCTGGGGTAGCATCACTACCAACTGCTTGAACTACAATATCAATTAAAGTAAAGGCAGCATCTCTTACGTTTGTGCATCCACCAAATACATTAATTAACTGCTCTTCACCTGTAATCAGTGTAGGATTAATTTGAGAAGTAAAATCAGTCCAGGTATAATTTCCATTTCTGATAGTTCCAAGTGCAGGAGTATTAACAGGCGATCCAGTAACGCCATTGTTAATTACATACTGCATCATTGGTTTCAAGTATGTGTTGAGCATTACAACAGTTTCATCTCTTTCACCAGTCAATGCAGCATATGCAGATCCACCAGAAATATACTTGGATGCTGCATTATATACTTCATCATTTCCACCGTATCTCAGGTTATATGCAACTGACTCAATAATGTTAATAAGATCATCTACACATCTTTGGTTTCCATTAGGAACTACAAATGATGGGTTAGCATTTAAGTATCTTGATACTGTTTCATAAGCAAGGAAGTACTTATTAAGAAGCAGTAAGTTAGCACCATCAGTAAATCTATCACCAACACCATCAATTTCTGCTCCCTTCTTGGGTTGAAGCACATAACCAGTTTGTGGATACGATGGCAAGTTACCATCCTTGGATGTAGTTACATAACGCAATCTATAGATCTTATCATCAGCTACTCTTTCATCATTAATTCTCTTAATGTATGAGGTGGGTGTAGTACTGATCGTAGTAGCACCATACTTGCTATTGCCATCAATTGCATTGTAAATGCCATTATTAGAAGAACTTACACGAATATACCACCCACCAGTAGCACCAAAGTCAAACTCAAATACATTACCAGTTGTACCATCTTTGGTAATAGTTGAAGATTGCTCTGTAGTATTCGTTGCAGAAGAAGATGCATACAGTGGAACAAAAATCTTATCTGCTTCCGCAGTTCCATCTTTGGCAAGATACTTTTCACCAACAAAGAACTTACCAACTTTAGCATCTAATCCAGCACCGATTCTGAGTTCACAATCCAAACCAATTCCATTTGTAGCATTAGTTGGGATAGTAATTACATCCCCAGGTTGGAATGCACCATAATCATTGGAAACAAATGTTGCAGCAGTTACTACTCCATTAGTAGCAGTCAATGTAACAGTTTTAGATGATCCGTTTGGATCAGTTACAGAAACATTACCTGAGATGAAGTTAGAACCACCAGATCCAATAGAGAGTAAATCATCTCTCTCTGATAAGTAAACTCTTAAGTTTGAGGTTGCAGTTTTAACCGCATCAAGTGCTTCATAGTATGTGTTAGATGGATTTGACTCAACGTTTCTTGGTGGAATGATATGAGTAATTTTACCCAATGAATCCTTATTGAATGCAACATCACTATAACCAATCGATCTCATTGCATTCATACCGAAGTTAGAGTTCGAGTTGGTGATTGACATGTCACCGCCGTCTTCAGCAATGAAGTGATCAGCATATCCAACAGCAAAGACAGAAACTGCCTGAATTACTGCACGGTTAGATGCTTTAACGTGATAACTTCTTTGAAGTGGATTGTAGATTGCATTGATATCAGTATGCAGAGATCCCGATTCGGTCTGATAGATTCCAGATCCATCATTATACTTCAGGAATGCACTATCATCTTTCTGCAAAGAGATTCCAGTATACTGTGCAACAACCATGGATTTAAATCCAGTTGCTCTAGAACCATCTGCGTGCATACCACAGATACCATAGGTAGATCTCAGTGATACGTTAAAGATGTAAGGTGATGCAGATTCTACAGTATCAATCTCAACCTCTACCTGAGCACTGGTATCAATACCTGGGTTACCCCCTACTTCATAGCTAATTTGAGTTCCACCAGTTGCTCCATCAGCATCAGTTTCAAGTCCATCAAGAGCAGTAACTGCAGAAGAAGTAAGAACGAATGTAAATTCACTTCTACTAATAACTCCACTTACCTTTCTTTGACCAATGTAGTATGCAGTAGAGTCAGAACTTTCAGTAATGAAATCGTCACCCTGACCAGTAATACTTACAAAGTTACCTGCAGTAAGATCCAACTCTTCAGTAAGAGTAACCGTGACTAGATTATTATTTCTAGTTACTTTTTGAATTCTTACGGCATCAGCAAGAGCACCAACAATTCTATTTTCCTGAATCTTAGTTTCAATCTTCTCACATGCAATAAGAGAAACTACATCAGAAACCTTTCTATAGAAAGTATGCAGATCATGAAGAGATGCAAATTCAAATACCGTTAATTTAGTGTGACTAAACTCTACATTGGTATTAACTGTCCAAGCAGCAGCAGGTTTAGTGGTAGTGCTTCTATAAACACCCGTTGGATCCCCATCAAAGATACTGAATTGCCAGAAGTAGCATCCACCAGTGATCTTGAACAGAGCAGTTCTACTATTATCATCTTCATAAGGAAGTGTTAATAGTTCTCCAGTTCCTACGTTGGTATTGTTACTTACATCAGTTGCACTATAATTATGTGGTTTTGAAATACCAACAGTGATTGTATTAGCACCAGTATTGCATGAAATATCAGTAATTGTTGTTCCCTGCTCAATCTTAAGGGAAATATTAATAGCAGTTACTGCATTGGCAGTTGCACTAATAAATGTGTGGGCAGAAGTTTCACTGGATGGACCAACGTTTACTGTAATTGTTGTCGAAGTCGTTGCAAGAATACCCAGGTTTGCATCATATGCTGGGTCAGATGTTCTTGGATAGGAAACTTGGGCACTGTTACCGTCAGATGCACAAGTAAATGTAAGTGAGTTAGTAGCAATACGAATAGAATCATCCGTAGTTAATGTATGAGTTCCAATTGTCAGTTCTAACTGACCAGTGATTGGATCATATGTTGCAGCAGTTGGAGTAAACTGACTCAGAATAGAAAATCCAGTAACCCCTGCTTTGAAAGTAGATCCGATAATAACATCATTAATGTTATTAACAGCATCAGGACCATTACTTACACCAGTAATAACCAACTCATTGGGATTGGTATTTGATGCAGTATAGTTAATTTGTGTTGTTCCTGCAACAGTATTTGAACCACCAGCAGGAATATACTTAGGTCTTACTTTTGTCTTTCTGAGATCAAGACCAATAATAGATACACCTCTAGGAATGATCAGACCACCTCTAGTGGAATTGGTGATCTTATAGAGATCGGCATATCTCTTAGTTGAATCTGACCAACCATACTGACCAGCAACTGGACCATCTGAAAAAGGAACAGATGCTAATGCTCCAACATAATTGCTATTACCGTCAATATCATAGGCATAAGATCCAGGTCTGTTATCTACAATGTGATCACCTGGATACAACAGAATGGTAAATTGGTCAAACTTGTCATCGGCATTACCTGCACTGACATAAGAATACTTTGCTACTTCAAGAACCGCTCTTGCAATTGTCTTGAAGGGTCTAATTGGCGAGTTGCCTTTATTATCAATCGCATCTGTTGCGTCAAAATCATCTGGATTGACGTATAAAATTCTTCCTTCAACTGAAGAGATAATGTTCTGAAGTCGTGTTAATGCCATTAAATTGCCCTAATATGACACGGTGCTATATCTTCAGTTATTTATAACTACTGCTTATTCTCTTTCCTAACTTTCTTCAGTTCTTTCAGTTCCATCTTGATATTCTGATAAGCAGTTTCAGGATCGATTCTTTTTGCCAGTTCCATAGCACAAATAATTTCTACACGAGTACCAAAGTGCTTCAGTGCTTCTTCAAATGAGTTTAGTTCTTCGTACATTGTTCAATTTCATCTATTGTATCTAGGTACTCTTTGTATGGTGTCATTACTGCAGTATTTGTACCATTAGTTACACCAATGGTTTCTCCATTTTCAACACGAGAGATAAGAGAATCCCAGTTCTGCTGCCAATGTTCTACTGTGTAGATTTCCATAATAGTAAAGTGAAAACTCCTCCGCCTGGATTCGAACCAGGGACCAATCGATTAACAGTCGATAGCTCTACCGCTGAGCTACAGAGGAATGACATTATCAAATGTCAGTTGCTTCTGATTTAATCAGAGTGAAATCTTTTTCAAAGATTGCCAGTCCAGCATCCGTCAAAACATGCTTATACATCTTGTCGAATACTTCGGGTGGCATAGTCACAATGTCAGCACCGTTATAGAATGAACGGGTGACCTTATATACATCACGAATAGAAGCAGCAAGAACCTGAGTTTTTACACCCTGGATTCGGTACAGTTCAGCAATAGAACGTACTACTTCAACACCTGCAATAGAGTTGTCATCACAACGTCCAACAAAAGGAGACACATAAGTGGCACCTGATTTAGCAGCAAGGATTGCTTGTGCTGCGTTAAAGATAAGAGTTACATTAACGCGAATGTTAGATTCGGAAAGATACTTACATGCAACTAAACCATCGTAGTTACATGGCACTTTGATAGTAGCAACGTCTCCAAATTTTTCATGGAGACGGCGACCCTCAGTAAGCATCTCTGTCCAGTTGCCATCAACTTCCATACTAATGTCCCGAATACCTATTTCTTTTAGTTCGAAATAGACCACTTCGGGGTCACGACCACTCTTACGAATAAGAGTAGGATTTGTCGTCACGCCGTCAATCAGACCAGTAAAATACTTCCTGGCGACTACGGCAGTATCTGCAGTGTCTAGAAAAAGTTTCATAATGCATTTGATAATGTATTCGCTATTCGCAAATAGCGAATGGAGAATAGCGGACTCGAACCGCTGACAGCCTGCTTGCAAAGCAGGCGCTCTACCAACTG
>Ga0208428_1000202_pt1 | contig 30424 bp, 26 predicted proteins | sample DEB08_DNA_11_FD_184535 | JGI IMG/M metagenome (GOLD analysis project Ga0208428, IMG submission 184535) | Aqueous microbial communities from the Delaware River and Bay under freshwater to marine salinity gradient to study organic matter... | ecosystem: Environmental > Aquatic > Marine > Coastal ... | reverse complement strand
CTGTAATTCTTGTTTGAGTTCCAGAAGTTAAAGCATCTATAACTGCATCTTGTGCATATTCATCTAAGTCTGCTTTTACTTCAGCAGCATCAAAACTAACATCTATTGTATTTGAGGTATTGGTTATCGTTACACCAGTACCGCCTGTAAAGGTTAATGTATCTCCAAGATTTAAATCTGTAGCAGTAGTCCCGTCAGTAATTGAAACTTTACTGTTTATTAAACTAGCGTTAGGTATTGAAGCAAGTGCTATAACACCAGTTGTATTGTCATAAGTTACACCAGTAGAAGTTGTTGCTGATAAATCTGTTAAATCAATAAAAGCTGTATTTGTGTTATTGTAATTTGCTAAATCATCATCTACTGTATAACTAAGTGAATTACCATTGTCATCATAAGAAACAGTTATTCGTGTTTGTGTACCAGCAGTAAGTAAAGCATCTATTGCATCTTGTGCAGCTTCAGCAACTTCAGAACTAACTTCGGTTAAATCAAAACTGACATCAAAGTTTCCAGCAGTATTTGCAATTGTTACACCAGTTCCACCTGTAAAAGTTATTGTATCTCCAAGTGAAGCTACTGTTGAAGTAGTTCCATCTGTAAAAGTTATATCGCTGTTTACTAATTTTGCATTTTCAATAGAACCAGCAAGCATTGCATTTGTTACGCCAAGGGCTTTAACTTGTAATATATCTGTATCTATTTCTATAGAGCTATCATCTACATTTACAGAAAGAGTTGGTGTTTGACCTTCGCTGGCTGTACCAGTAGTAGAAAGACCATCTCCAGCAGTAATATCTTCTACATAGTTTCCAGTAGTATCTGTTCCTAAAGCAACACTATTAGCTTGTATAGTTGCTGCAATACTTGCAGTATCTCCAGCATTTGTAAATGTTGCAGAACCAGTTACATCTCCTGTCAGCTCTACCGTTACCGCAGATGACAAAGCGTCAGCTACATCAGCTGTTCCTGTCAAATCTCCGATAAAGTTAGCGGCTACAAAGTTGTAAGCTCCAACAGTCCATCTATCGTTTCCTTCGTCCCAAAGTAAATCTACATTAGTACTTGTTCCTCTATTTACAGTTAAACCAGCATTAGCACTAGGTGCTCCAGTTTCATCTGCGTTAAGTTCTAATATTGCATCGCCGATAGTAACTGTGTTAGATTCAACTGATGTAGTACTACCTTGAACTGTAAGGTTTCCTGTAATAGTTACATCACCAGTAGCACTAATAGAAGCGGCAGTTATATCATCTGAATAAAAAGTACCATCTACTGTTAAGTTGTTTCCAATTGTTACATCATCTGGTAAACCAATTGTCAAAGTCTGACCACTAGCGCTAGTTTCTATTTCGTTTGCAGTTCCAACAATAGTAAGAGATTGACTATCTAAATCTACTGCACCAGTTCCTGTATCACCTGCGAAGTCTAAGTCTTCAAGTGTAAGTTGTGCTCCTACATAATCAATTATTGCGGCAGTAGTTGCAATTTGTGTATCGCTATCATTTGAACTTATTCCTTCAGCTTCAGTAACAATGACAGAAGCTTTAAATGCACCTAACTCAAAATCTTGTATAGTGTTATCGTCATAATCAATAGTTTTGTTTGTTATAGTTTGGGCAAGGCTATCTAATAATACAGTTCCTGTTGCGTCTGGAAAAGTAATTGTTCTATCAGCAGTTGGGTCTGTAACTAGTAAAGTAGTTTCAAAAGAGTCATCAGTAGCACCTTCTAATGCTATAGAAGGACCATTAACAGTTAAGTTTGATGTAATTATTGTATTAAACTGAACATCATCAGATGTTCCTAAACCTAATGAATCTCTAACTGTAGAGCCAGATTCAACAACCCACTCTGAACCATTACCAACAATGAAGTTTGAATCTGTTGGGTTTAAAGCAGCTATTTGGTCTAAGTTTATATCATAGGCTTGAACATCTACACCGATTTCTAAACCTAAAGCTTGTGAGGCACCTAAAGCTGTATTAGCTCCAGTACCACCATCTGATATTCCTATAAAATCTGCGGCTTGAAACTCGGAAAATTCGACAATATTACCATCGCCATCGAACACATACCTAATTGGGGATTTTACTGCCATTTATATATTGCTTTCTGCCATATCTATTTCAAACTCTTGCTGTGTGCTTCCGTCTGCTTCTGTTAATGTAAATAAAAGACTATTGTTATTTGAAGCCGGCATTGTTACTTTATGAATAGTTCCATCAGCTTCATTACAAACAACAGCTCGAGTACTAAAACCTACGGATGTACCTCCACCACTTACCTCTGCACCAGATACTGTACGGTTGACAAAGTGGTTTTTAACAGGCATTCCAGATAGTGTACCGTCACTTAGCCTTGTTGGTATTCTACCACTCATACTTAAAGTTCTTGGTAAGACAGCTTTTAGATTCACAGTATTAGATGATGTATCTGTAGTAATCTCTAATTTATTTCTATCTGTAGAAGTAGCTAATTCAATACTATCTGTTTGAGAACTAGATGTAATTGTACTTTGTCCAGACACTGTAATGTTAGACAACGCATTTTGATTTGATTCACCTACTTGTACAGACGATATAGTTATTCTGTCATTTTGTGTGTTAAAGTCTAAGTCTATTCCTTGACCAGCTACAAATGTAAGAGTGTCATTTTGATTGTCAGCTTCAATGGTACTACCACTAGCTTGACCTGCACCAGCAATAACATCCATATATTTGAATGTATTATGTGCTGTACTATCACTTGCAATTGTTATGTTATTACCAGAAGTTGAGATATCTATACCAGAGCCAGCTACAAGAGTTAAAGTATCTTCTGTAGTATCTGCTGTTACCGTAACTTCACCAGATACTGATATGTTACTAAAAGCATTCTGAGTGTAATCCATAGTTGCCCATGAAATATTTCCATTACCATCAGTTTGTAAGAATTGACCAACAGTACCGGTATCTCCATTTATGGACATTTTTCCAGAAAGAAAGTTTATCTTTCCGTCTGTTTCTATTTTTAAGTATTCAGTAGAATCAGCACCTAAATATACAGGATTGCTATTAGTTGTACCTATTGATAAAGCACCATCAGAAAATATAGACTTACCATCAAGATACAATATATCTTGATAAGATTCTATTTTAGTTACATAGTTATTAGGCTGATATCCTTGAAATGTATATGTATAAGATGGGTCAGTCGCCATCTCCAGTGTTAAATCAGAATGTGTTACTTGGGCCATTAGACTTGCTCTCCGCGCTCATCAAATTCTTCTTCTTGAAAGTTTTCCCAAGCACCTCCCATCTTTTCATATATATATCTCATACGATATATTTCTTTTTGAAGTTCCTTATTCGTAGAAACCCATGCTTCATATTCGGAATGAGTTTCATCTAGCATGTTTAAATTGTGATTAAATAGCGCAGCTTCTAAGTCGTAAATCATTTCAAGTATCATACCTAATTTGTCACTATGACTTAATAATTTATATTCAAAATTATTTTTTTCTTTTTTAGGTTTTTCTTCAGCCATTATTCACCGAATTGTTCTAAATAATTAGCTTCTAATGTATCAACTTTTGATTGTAAATGATTTATGGTTTCTTCATCTTCATTTAGATTTTGAGCTCCATATAATATTTCACGAGCCTGTTTTATTTGTAATAATAAAATAGCTTCTTTTTCTTCTGCTGTTAATTCGTGCATTATCCCTCCAAGGCTTCTATTCTTAATTGTAACTCATCATTTTTAGCTGAGAGTTCTTGTACTGCTTTTACTAATGGTGCAATAAGTTCATTGTATCTAACACCATATTCATCTGAATCTTCATCGTAATCTACTAAAGCTATATCAACATCTGGTTCTGGTGGTGTAGAAATTAAATCTTGAGCTGTAAAACCAAAGTTTACTACACCAGATTTTTCGCCTGTCACATCAAGATTATCAACAATATCTGCTGTGTCACCATTTTCTATGCAATTCCAACACTCATCAATACCTTCATCTATTTCCATTTCACAAGTATTGCAACCTCTGACTATTACTCTTTTAAGATTGTATTGTTTAGGTTCTAAAGAATTTATGTAGTCTAATCCATAAGGAATATCAATAATATTTTCTTTTAATCTTTCATCTGAAGAAACGGATGGCGAATTTAATGTATATAATCTTCTCCATCTACCATTACCAAAGTTATTACCTAAATCAGAAGAAGTACCAGAAGTAGGATACACATTTCTAAAACTATAGCTAGCATCGTGATTTGTAATAGTAGATACTGAAAATGCCCCAGTACTGCTATTAAAAGTATAGCCACTAAATAGACCTGTTGATGGAGAGTTTATTTGAGATATTCCTGTTCCTATATGACCATGGTCTAGCCTTGCTGCATTTCCAGAACTTCCATAATTACCGCCAGAAGGTCCTAAAGTTGGAAATGAATGTTGAGAATCATCGTGACTAATTGTTGCTCTATACGGGCTACTTGTAGTTGTAACAGTTATATCACCACTACCTACAATGTCAAAGTTGTAACCGTCTTGCATTTGAAGACCATTTATTTGTATACCACTTGTGTAATATGGACTAGCGCCACCGCTTTGAAATTCTAATCTACCACTACTATTTACCCCTAATACTTTATTTGTATTTGTACCTCCATTTATTTCAATTATTGGATTGAAACCGAGAGGGTCAGAAAAGTTTATTCTTGTAGCTTGAAATTCTATTTCGTCTTGTGCAGAACCTAAAGCAAGTTTTATTTCTCCAGATAAAACACCGTTTTCAATTAAAAATTGCGTTCCAGAAGCAGCTGATATTTTTCCTGTATAACCAGAGGTTGTTATAAAATCTATTTCACCTTCTAAATTATTATTATCTGTTATTTCAATTCTTGTTCCAGATGTAGATGTTCTTAATCTTCCACCGTTAAAGTCTAAATCTCCTTTAAGTTCTACACCTAAAAGGTCACCTCTTACATTTACATTATTAAAATCTGCACTTCCATCTGACTGTATTCTCCAACCCGTACTAGCAGAATAATTACCGGATATACTTCCTGTTGAATCTATTGATATATTTCCAGAAGATAAGTCTGTTGAACCTATTGTCCAGCCACCTATAGTTCCAGATGTTGATGATATTGAACCTGTAATAGTTGCGGAAGTAGCTGTTAAGTTACCAGATGAATCTACTTGAAAAGTTCCACTACCTATATCGATAGTTCCACCAGAAATATCTGCACCAGATAAGTCACCTGTAAATGTACCACTAGCACCAGAAATATCTCCAGAAAAATCTCCAGTAGTACCGGAAATACTTCCACCAGTTATTACTGGAGCAGATATAGAAATTCCAGAAGATAGTGTACCTGCAAAAGTACCAGAATTAGCAACCATGTTACCATTTGCATAAACATAAAAAGGTGCTTCCGAACGAGTAGTTGCGTCAAAAGTTTCTCTATCAGAACCTAACCAAAGGTTTCCATTGATATCTACATGAAATCCGTCTGCTATTGCCATTATCCTATGTGTATCTCCCCAGCTCTAAGTGTACCACGGAACTCTCCGCCCTCGAACTCAACTGTTCCATCAGATTTAATTATCCAACCTGCTGTACCATTAACATAGTTATCACTTCTTATTGTTCCGAGTACAGGGTTTAGTGGGTCACTACTATCTGTATCTATTATTATTTCTTTACCACTAATAGTTCCTGCTGTAATTTTTCCAGCAGATAAATCATTTATCTTTGCATTTGTAACTGCTAAGTCTTCAATCTTTGCTTCTGTAATAGCAGCGTTAGATATGAATTGTGTATTAATTAAAACCTCTGTTACTTGACCTGCTGTAGAAGGGTCTGATTCGTTACCAGCAACATCAACTGCTGTTACTTTATAATAGGCAACACCTTCTGTTGATGAAGGGAAATCACCAATAGCTGGTATTCCTAAAGTCACATGTGCTGACTTTGCTTCTATTTGTCCTACTAAATTACTTGAACTAATTGTAAAATCTGATGTCAAACCGCGATAAACATTCAAGTGGTCAATATCTACTGGTAGGGAAAAGTTTGTAGGATTAGAAATAGGGTTTCCATCTGAGTCTTTAGCTGCACCTAAGTTATGTTGTATCTGTACACGAGTTGGATTACCAGCAACAGTTCCATAAGTACCTGTAGGAGGTAATGGTTCTGGTGGGACAGTTGCGTCTGCCGGCATAGCTACTGCTGATAGTACACTAAATCCTCCAGAAAATCCAGAGTTATCAATTGCAGCTACTCCAAACTCATAAGTGTTTTGAGAACCTAAACCTTTTATAACTACAGATGTAGTTCCAAACTCTACTGTTAAGTATTCATAGTCAGTAACTTGATTATCATTCTGGTCAATTAAGTTATTACCATCACTATCAGTTACCTGCCTGTATCTTACGCGATACATATTTCCATCAGTAATTCTTGAACCATCAGTGTTAGTAGGTTGTTCCCAACTTAACTTAGCAAATGCAAAAGGTCTACCAGTTCCATCTTGATAAGTTCCAGTTGCAGCAGAAAAATTTGTTGGTGCGTCTGGTACTGTAAATTCATTAGTACCACCAACTGCAATTATTGAACCAGAACCTCTTAAATCTTCGTTTATATTTCTTGTGGTAGAACCTACTTCTATTTGAGTTACTCCAACTTCAAACTCTACATAGTCTGTTAAGTCTGTATAGTTACCATTACCATCTCTATAGAACACACCCATCTCATCTGTTACAGGAAAGCTAAGTCCCATAACTCTAATTTTTATTGGGTGTAATATTTGTCCTTGATAAGTTATTTCATGTTTATCTCTGTTTTCTAAACTAGCGTCATTGTCTGTATCTTCAAATCCTACATCTGGGTCCCATACGAAGATAACATCTCCTACGCCAATATCTCCAGAGACATCATAGTCTTCTAAACCTACATTTAAAGTTTTTTGTATTTTATTATATTCATTTAAGTACGCTTCTGCTCTTACATCTCTTAATGAATCTGGTACATCATTTTCAGATAATATCTGTATTCTCTCTAATGTATTACCAAACAAATCTTTATAAGGTACACTTTTAGCGTCTGCTTGACCTAAGTTTATTTCTACACCATAGTTAGAGGCTATAAGTTCTACACGGCTTACATAATCTTCTGCGTTAAACTCTGTACTTAAATCTATTCCAGAATAACCTTTTATTTGTGGGTCAGCACCAGATAAATCTCTAACAATCATTCCTTCTGGTGTATTGTTTTCATGTCCCGTAAATAAAGCAGAAGGTGGACCTACATCTATAGTTCCGTCATTGTTCATTTTAAACTCTGCACCTAAAGCTACACAAACATCTTTTATAGCCTTATATGCAGATTCCATATAATGTTTACCAGTATAAGTTTTAGCACCAGTCTGTGCTGTGGGAGCAGTAGCACTTGGTGTAAAGTTTTCCCAGTACTTTGTAGCACCTCTAGTAATTGCTAAACCATCTAAATACCCTTCAAAATAGTTACCATTCTGTCCTTTACCAATTTGCAGAGATTCAGAAGTAACTCTTATGTAAAGCTCATCTCTAGTTGCTTCTGCAACTTTAACACCGTTTTTAAATGTTCTGAATTTTCCGCCTTGACGAGATACAGCAAAATGATTCCATTGATTTAGGTCAATAGAACCCATACTTATATTCAAGTCTTCTGATTCGTTATAACCATCTCCGTCATGTGTTGCAAGAAATGTATTATTACCGCTAACTAATTTACCTGCTATCCAAGGAGAATAAGTGTCATTATTTCTAGCAATAACAGTAGCATTGCCACTAGAAGATGTTCTATATTCCCACCATTCAATTGTAAAATCTCTAAATGTTAAATCTAATTCTGGTCTATCAGCAACTGTTACATATCCATCAGTTGATAAGTTAAGACTTGTACTTCCATACTTTGCTTGGTCACTAGATATATCAGATGTTCCTAAAAATGTAATTATTTGATTTTGTGTATATTGAGAACCATCAGTAGTTGTAGTATCTCCGTCAGTTCCTTCAAAGTTAAGTAGTAATACTGTTGTATCAAAATCAACTTCCGTTACTGTACCTTTTCTTACAGCTCTTTGATTAGCTTCTTCATCTCTTAGTATTCCATAAGGAGTAGAAGTATTTCTATCAATAACATCATCTAATGTGTCATTAACATAACTTCTTACAGCACCTACACCTGCATTTCTTGCAAGAACCATACCGCGAGAATCACTATCACCTAAATATGCAAGTATTCCTTGACCGCTTATGTCTATACCTTCTTCTCCAATTTCTTGAGAAGTTATGATACCTACATACCTAGCCATATCACGAATTTGTGCGTCAGTAAATTCCTCTGGAGATATTCTTGTAGGAGTAAAAACTATGTTACCCCATGGCTCAATAGTATTGACAACAGAGTTTGGTGTTGTTTCTAAATTTAATAGCACATTAAATGTGCCGGGAGTCATTAATTTTTCATTTACACTCATGAACGAATTACCCTTACATGCTCATACAAATAATCAAAATATGCGTCTCTCATTTTATCCGCAGTATTTTCTCCAGCAGCAGAAGTTCCGTCAAAACAAAAACCTATAAATGCCTTCATTTGTGTAGCAGTAAGGTAAATTCCACCTTCAGTTAAATCTTCGCTAAAGGTGTTAGGCGAACCAAGAATAAAGAAGTTTCCTTCTGAATCATTTGTAGAAGATACAATATAACCTGTACCAGAACTACATGCTTCTGTGGTTGTTCTCTGTATTCTAATTTCGTCAGCATTTCCGTAAGAATGAACAATCAAGCTAAAGTATCTTGACCCTCTTCTTAGAGAAACATCGAATGTCAACCTACCACTACCATCATTGTTTGCTTGTGAAGTAAATCTTAATGTTGCACACTCAGCATAGTTTTTAATAATCTGTACTGTATTCCAACCTAACCATTCGGTTTGTGATGTACCTTTAGATACGGCAAACTCTTTTACACTTCTCCAATCATCACTATCCCAAAGTGATATTGTAAATCTTGATTCTGTATTACTGTTTGTTAACTCAAACTTTACTAATCCATTTTCTACAACTGCTTGGTCAACATTATCGTTAGGACTTAACAAACCATTTCTCACTTTTCCATTAGTAGAAACCTTAACTGCACCTTTTAAATAATCTATAGGATTACACTCAAATTCAACATTGTCTGTTCTTATGTTTGAACCACTAAAATAATTTAAGTTAATTGTTCCTTCTCCGTAGCTAGCAATTCTAGTTTCAACATTTGGAGCTGAACCAGTTCCTACAGTAGGTATATGGACTGAATATGCTTGTTCTGGTATAGCAAAAAATTGAGAAGTAGTAGAAGTAACACTATGGTCATTATCTAATAACGCACCAGAGAATTGTGATTCAAATCTTATTTCTCCGGGATTTCCTAACCATGTACCGGATATGTTATATTTAACACCAGCACCACCATATCTTGTAATATCTACGCTAGCATTTTCAATTTTACAATATCCTTTAAGCGAGCTATCTCCTGTATAAGTTAAAGGGTAAAATATTCCATAATTAGCCATTGAAGAAAGTTCGTCTCTAATATATTTAACTTCATCTAAATCCAATTTATTATCAGATGTATGAGCTATTGTTCCAGATAAACTGTAGCTTCTAGTTGTTGGGTCTGTTTGAAAGTTTAAATTACTAGGCGAAGTAAAACTTAAATGTCCTATAGTAACTTGGTGAGTATTAGCCATTAGCACATATCCTTTGCTCTACACTGCTCGCAGTATCTATATTTTGTATGATAAAAATAATTACCACATTTAGAATCTGATTCACAAGGTTTTAAAATAGCTGTATCTTTATTATCAATCATTATCTACAACAGTTCGCTTCTATCCACGCAAGTCTAGTTTGTATTTCTCTAACTACATTTAAGTCTTGGTCTTGGTCTATAAGTTGTGTTTCAAGACGAGTAATTTGTGTTTTCATATCATCCCATTCCCATTTTTCGATTTGAACATATTGATTAGTGTCATTAGTCATTTCTAATTTCTGCACTTTTTCAAACAGAACAGCAATATCTCCTTGAACATAAGTGCTTTCTTTGAGAGCAGTAAATTCATACTCTATATTGTTCATTCTTTCATCTATGCCTTGAAGAGTGTTTACTATTTCGCCAGCAGTTGATAAACCTGTTCCTATTGTTCCCATAAGAGCTAAAGCAGTTGCTATCAAACCTAGATTATCTTTTATTTTTGCGAGCATTATCTATTCCTCAAACCTGTTCCAGCATTACCTTCTTTTTCAAGCTTTGTTAATTCTTTTCTAATATTGATAGCAGCTTTTCTTGCAGATATTGGGTCAGCAGGAAGTCCTGTAATATTAACATTCATATTCTCTACTGTAATGCCTCCATAGCCACCTCCGGTTTTATTTGAAAATACAGATGTTCCACCTCGAGTTGACATAATTAATTCTGGACCCATTTCTCCAACAACAGATGATTGACCTATAGGAACACTACCTCCATACGCTTTACCCATATAAGTGTTTTGTATATCTAAAACTTGTCCCCAATTAATACTGCTAGCTGCTTCTCCTATAGGATTTATTATATATTCTTTGGCTAGGTCTGTAAGTCCTATATAACTTGGGTCATTACTCTTATATTTAGGTAAATTAGGAGGAGTTTGACCCGGATAAGCACCAAATCCTGTAATACCTAAATTATTTTTAAAGCTTGGCATATTTATATTTGGAATATTTCTTGATGAAGGGTCTACTATAAATTGAGCAGCTTTTTGCCACCAAGGTGTCTTTTTTTCTGTTTCAGTTTCAACTTTAGTAGCAGGATTTATTGGTCCAGATTTTGCTGGGTCTCCATATTCTCCCGGAACATAAGGAGCACCATGAATTGGAAGACCGTTTTGAAATCTATTATATTCATAACTATACGGCCCAGTATTTGTATCTGAACTATCAGCTTCGCTCCCATCATCATCAGTCCCTATATCACCTACGCTTGGCATGTAACCAGTAACAGCAGCAATTTTTGCGGCTGTTGATTTAAAGCCTTCATAGCTTTCGTTATAAGAATTTAATGTTTCTTGTAATATACCAGCAGGAACTCCTATCAAATCTGACATATTTACAAGTATTGATTCTATATCTGGATATTGTTTTTTTATTTCTTCTAATCTTTGAGATTGCTCTAATGCTTGGACATTTGCGTCTTCAGTTGCTCTAGCTAAATCTAATTCCATTTGAGCAAGTTCATCAGCTCTTTGCTCTGATATGTCTAAAGCAGTATTGTAATTCTCAATTGCGTCAAGTAGTTCTGGGGCTAAATTTTTACTTCTTTCTTCTAATATTGCTTTTTCAGCTTCAGCAACTTTAAGTTGTAAATCTAGTAAATCTTTTTCTGCTTGAGCCATTGGTTTAGTTAAATCTGATAGCTCTTCTCTTGCAGCGTCTAAGTCTAATTGTTCAGCAACTCCTTGCTCTACAGCTAACTCTAAGAATTTAATTTCTTTTTGCTTATCTCTTATTGATTTTCTTTCACGAGCAGTTCTTTGTTTTGATAATTTTTCTCGCATTCTATCTATATTTAAAGTTGCTTGTAATATAGATATTTGTTCTTTGTTAGTGACAACTTCATCATCACCATATTGCGCTATAGCTTCTTTAAGAGCTAGTTTTGATTCATCTAACTCCATCTGTTCTCTCATCTCTGAAGTTATAGTTATATTGTCATAAACTAAATCTTTATTAAAATCATCTATCTTAGCTTGTGCGTCAGCTAGTTCTTCTGCGACATCTACTCGTTCTCTGCTTATGTCTAAAATTTCTTTTACAACACCCAAGATATCTTTGCTTGTATCTTCATCTTTTATAGCAGAACTACTTATTATTTGATTTATAACTGCTCTTTTTTCTTCTGTGGACAATATTCCTTCGCTAAGTCCGTACTGTGTTCTTAACTTACTTTCAACATCATTTAATGTTTCTAAGTTTCCTTCTGCTAAATCAGAATATTTTTCTTCACTAGATATTAAAGTATCGTTGTAAAATTGTAAATCTGCTAACGGTAAATCATTACTTAGTAAGGCTATTGTTCTACCTAGGTTTTCTGCATTTACACCACCTTCACCAACTTGTGTTGCAATAGCTAACATACCTCTGTCTGCAAATTCAGTAACTGCTATTTGTAAGAATTTTTGAGCATTTTGATATTCTTGAATATTATTAAGTAAATCAGTAGGAGAAGGTATTTCTATATCTCCTATTCCTTCAAATATTGCTGATAAATTTTCTGACTCTGCGACTGCTTCTGTTATTTTACCTACTATATCATCTACTCTTCCACCAAATTTTTCTGCCTCTGTTTGAGCAATGTCAATCTTGCCAGCTAAAACATCAAATACATATGCCGCTGCTTGTGGATTTGTTACAAATGATTCATAAGAAAATATTTGAATTTTATCTGAAGATTCAGCCATTTCTAAATATTTTTCATAAGTTCCAGAAACTTCTTTACTTAAAAACTCTATTTCTTTTCCATCAACATTTGATATGTTTGTAAAAAGAGTATTAAGTATTTCTAATTGACTAACTGCGTAGTTTACATCCATTTTTTCTGCAATACTCATACCAGATGTATCTAATTGTCTATAAGCCATTAAGGAATTTACTATTGGGTCTAATAATAAATCACCAACTTGTGCACCAGCTTGCTCATCTGTTAACATAGCTCTGTATATTAAGTCAGTAAAACTTTTTAGGTCTGAATCGTCAACTATACTTTGTAATGTATCAGAGTCGATATTTAGTGCTTCTGTTAATAACTTTCCTACTTCTTCTCCGCTACCAAAATCAGTTATTCTTTTTGTTAAACCCGAAAACAAATCTCCAAAAGCTTCTTTAGCTTGCATTGTTTCTTCAATATTGAAATCTGGTCTAAATTTTGGTAAATTAATAAAAGTTTGCAATACTTGAGTTTCTAAAGCTTCAAGCTCCTCTGTTATAATCTGTATTTCTCTTTTTACAGTGTCTAATGCTTCAACTTTAATGTTTGGGTCAGCTAATAATTTATCATATTCTTCTGTCTTTTTATTTAATTCTGCTTGAAGTGGAATTAATCTTGAAACAGACGCAGTGTATAATCTAGCTGTTCTTTCAGCTTTTGCATTAGCAGCTGAATTTGCCATAAAACCTACTGACAAAAGTGTTATAAGTGGTAACAGTCCACGCATAGAGGCCTTAACTGCATTAGTAAATTTTAGATATCTTCTTGTAGTATTATCTATTTCAACTCCAAGTATTCCAAAAGCACCTTTAGATTGTACTGCTACTGATGTTAACTCAGCAAGTGAAATACCGGCTTGTTGTGCAAGTGCTCTTACCATAAAGAATTGACCGGCCATTGCTGACATTACTGTTCCGAATATGGTAAATGCTGATGTTATACCAATAGTCACTCTACTTATTTCAGTCATTGATTTTTCGGTATTGCCCATACCATTAATCAATTCTGTTAAAGCTTCAACAGTGCTTTTAACGAAAGGTAAAAAGTTTAAACCTATTTCTGTTCTTAATTCTTGAAAAGCATTTTTTAATAATTTATTTTTTGACCTTAATGTATCGAATCTTTTTTCAGCTTCTTCATTTAGAGCATTGTTAATATCATAAGCAACATTAGACCTAGCTAATGCGTCTGTTAATAAATCTCCAGCCTCAGCAACAGACAAAAGTGCTCTAATTGTTCTCTGCTGTTTAAGTCCTAATTCATCAAGTATTCCTACAACATTTCCACCAGAATCTGCAACTCTATTCAATCCTTGAATAAATAAATTTAAAGCTTGTGCTGGGTCTTCTTTAGCAATATTTCTAAATGCTTCTTCTGTTAATCCAGAGGTTTGAACAAAAACATCCATAGCTTTTTGATTACCTTGAACAGCAACTGTTAATTGCTGAAATACACGAGACATAGCTGTACCACCAGCTTGTGACTGAACACCAACTGCTTGTAGAGCTGTAGCAATCGCTAAAGTATCCGCAACCGAAGCTCCAGCAACTTTAGCACCCGCTGCAAGTCTTAATGAAGTAGACAATATTTCATCTTCAAGAGCTGCGAAGTTGTTACCTAAATCTACTAATGCAGAAGCTAAATTAGCAATTTCAAATTCTTGTAATTGAAATATTTCTTTTAATCTTGCAAGAGATAATGCAGCTGTTTCTGTTGAGAGTCTAGTTGCTACACCTAATTTAGCAATAGTTTCTATAAATACAGGTAAACCAGAAGCTTCAATTCCTAACTGACCACCAAGCTCACCTATTTGATTTAATTGTGATGTGGCAATAGGTATTTCTGTAGACAGTTGTCTTATAGATACTGCTAATCTATTAAAATCATTTTCGCTTGCGTCAACTGTTTTCTTTATTCCAGCAAAAGAATCTTCAAATCTTGAAGCCGCACCTATGCCGAACATTAATGCAGCACCCATTCCACCTATGGCACTTATTGCTCCACCTAGAGCACCGATTTTTAGAGCTCCTAGTCTTTGATATGCTCCGACAACAGCTTGTGTAGTTTCATTAGCGGCTTTGATGGCTTGCTGATTAGCCTCATCCATATTAACTTTAAGCGCAATTTCAATTGGCTTAATACCAGCATTAGGTGTAACAGCCATTACTTAGCTGCTCCTGTTTGTGGATTCTGATTTAAAAAGTCGTCTAATGACACTCGTTCCCTCGGTCTTCTATCGCGCCCATGTTGTTTTCTTAACATATCACGAGCTTTTACTATTGGTGCTTTGTTTTTACTTACAGCTTTTCCGTCTTCGGTATATTCTATTTGTTCACTTTGCAGTATTCTCATAAAAATAGAATCTTCTGGAGGTAAGTACGCCAATAATCTTAAAAATCTTGGCCACCTTACATTTAAAGGTTCAGATATACTATAAGTCCTTTGGAAATCAGCTTCTAAAGGACCCCAGTATTTTAGAATGTCATCTAGGGTCCAACTTATTTTGGGTTATCAGAACCTTCTTCATCAGCTGTTTCTCCAAGAGCTTCTTCTACAGAACCACCAGATAAACCATAAGACTCTAATAAGAAAGCTAATACTTCGTTCATTTGTTCCCAAGTCATACCATCATCAAGCATTTGATTGAAATTATCATCACCTACTAAAGATGATATCCATTCCGGTAAGACATTCATTGGAATTTCTTGACCTTCTGTAGCGTATCTCATTTGAGTTAGCACTGTTCTGGCAGGTAAAGTAGCTGGTAGTGTGTAAACTTTTCCAGCTACTTTAAGCTGCACATCTTCTTTTTTGTCGGCTTCTAAAGCCTCATCAAAGTCTTTAAACTTTGCCACTATATTCTCCTATCTAAATTAATTGAATTAGTTGATGTCTAATTCGTCACTATCGTTTCTATTCTCAACGACTATGAAGAGATAGTTATTTCCAGCACTATCAGCGCCAACATTTAAAGTTGAATCTGGAACGAGTAATTTAAACTCAGTTGCCAAAGTAACTTTTTGTGGAGCTTTTTGATGTGCCATAGAGAATGAACCTACATTCACTGCTCTAGGGATATGGAATTGCCTATCGCTTCCTGCTTTACCATCAGTATGCAAAACTAGTGCATACTCAGTGAACTGGTCTGTTACTGGTGGTACATATTTAAAATAACCACTAGCATAGTTCACTGAATCTTCAGCAACAGAACCGCCGCCTAATGCGACAGCTAAGTTATCAAGAGAGGCTTGTGCCATTTCTCCTGTAAGTCTAACTTCTTGTGCTGACTTCAATGATTTGATTGGGTCTAGCTCTTCTGCGACCATTACATCTTCAAAAGTTTTATCAACTTCTAAAGTCCAACCGTCTTCAGAATATCCTACTTCGTCCCAAGCGACTGCAAGTCCTGTTGGGTTTTCCCATGCACCGGAGTTATCACTCGGAAATGCAAGAGAAGAAGTAGAACGGTCTTTGATATATAGAACACCTGTACCAATTAATACTTCGTTAATTGTACCTGTTGTACTGAAACTCATTTGTTTCTCCTAACATATCTTATACTTATACTTAATCAGCAGAGCTCTGCCGACTTAATAAAAAGTCGATTCTGCTTTGTCGTTACTCTTCTTCAGCAATAAAGAAGTCTTCCACTACCTCCTCAACAGCGTCTTTGTCATCTTCTGTTGATTCGTCGATTGGTTCTTCCTCGTAACCTTCATCATCTGCAATCAATACGGATATGCGCTCTCCGCCTTGATTGTATTTATTTGGTTTAAGGCGCTCCCAAGTTTCGACCGGTATTTCCACCCAATCACTTTTGAAAACAATACCGCTGATAGTATCTCTAACAACGCTTTTGTTTAACAAAGGGTTAATCTTAACTTTTATCTTCTTCATATTATGTTCCTCTATAATACATGTTTAATGATAGCCGATAAAGTCCTAATCCAGTGTCAGTCTCTTCGACTCTCTCTGGCAATTGAACTACATCAAAACCATAAATTACAGCTTTTGTATTTGTACTTTCTGTGTGAACAATAGTTTTTCCTGTTTTAAATGCACCTTCAGCTACTGCATTTGCTAAAGCATAAGCATTTGCGTAATCTGGTTGAGAACTACTTCCTCCCCCCCATCTTCCTGCAAAAGCATTTATATTAATTACAGTATTTGCTATTGCAGCGTCTCCAGTTGGTGAGTGCATTACGCCACCAGCATTAAAAAATGTTAAAAAAGGTAACTCGGCATTTCTTGGTAGCCTTGTTGCAACTCTAGTACTACAAACATCAGTTATAGATGTAGTGTTTATAGCCCATTCACGAAATATAATTTCAGCGTCTGGTGGAAAGTTCATTTCTTGATGTGGTTGCACACCTACTTTTTTAATAGCCATAGTGATTGTATTGTATCACTAAAAATCCATATTGCTAGCTTGACGATATATCTCATCAAGTTCAACAGTAGATAGGAATGACCTTGCTAATTTATCATACATTTGTCCATCAGCTTCTCTAGCTTTTGAAGTGTTACTACTCTTTCCTTTTTTAAGTCTTGTATATACAATTCTTTCACTTCCTTCTCTTCTAACATTAAATTCATACATACTTCTAATGTAATCTTTACTTCTTTGATTCTTTCTTCCAAGATTTCCTATCTGTGCTGATTGAGCTTTAAAGTATTCATATAATCTATCTGCTTCTCTTCTAGATTTACCAGTATCTCTATATACAGTATCTCCAAGTTTAGTTTTCTTACTTCCTCCACCTGCTATAAATCTTTTAAGGTTTGTCTCAGTATTAATTGGTCTCATACCAGTTTTTCTTAACATATTTCCTCTATGAGGACTATGTTGAATTTTTCTATCTAATGCTTTAATTACATTCTCTTTTGTTCCACCTGTTTCTACATAAACTTTTGCTAATTCAGCTAAGAATTTAGCACTATGCGGTTCTCCACCGTCTTTAGTAATATCTGGAACTCTAAATCTAAATTGAAACTCTTCTGGTATATGTTCTAAACCAATAGCACCTGCAAGTTCTTGTGAGTAAAAATTACCATGAGCCATTTGAACTCTTGGTCCCGGAATTTTATTTTCCATTCTTGACCAGAAATCAGCTTTTCTGGAACTATCTTTGTCCATTCTATATAAAGCTTCTAAAGTGTCTTTTGTATTACTAGGTCTGGTATAACTAGTTTCATTCTTAAAGAAATTATTCACACCGTTTTTTTTCTTTGCAATTTCTAACCATTTATTGTAATAATAAGTTGATGACTTATCAATATCACCTTTATAGTTAAAATCAGCTTGTTTTTTAAATGCAGCTAATGCGTCAGAAGCAGCTCTATAGACAAACATTGTGGGAGGTATATATTTAAAATCTGGTACATACTGACCTGCTTTAGCGCCTTTGTTTTCTTTTAATGCACCGAATCCATTTTTTAGTTTATAAGCGTCCATTAAGTTTTCATCATAACCTTGAACTCTCTTACCTCCTTTATATTCGTTACCTGTTCTTTTGTAAAAAGGTAACTTTCCACCATACTCAACAGCATGTATCCAAGGAAACAATGTAGAACCACCTACATCTATTCCACCATAATAAAAATAATCTTGGTCTCCTCTAGCGGCAACAACATTATGTCTATCAATTGAAGCTAATAAATAACTTCTTGCTTCTCCGGGTTTTTCAAAACCAAAAATATCTCTATAAGAGTATTTAGCTCCACCTTGATAATTTTTAATACCTTGTTGTTGAAACTTTTCTTCACTCATCATTGCTGTTTCATTTAGTAATTTAGCTCCACCACCATATTGCCTTCCGTCAACTCCTATTAAGTATTGACCACTAGAAACATCTGGCGCGTACGCTCTAAGCTTTACATCAATCATGCTTAAAAGTTTTTGAGCTTCTCTTTGTATTTCTGGATTTTTTTTAACAATTCTGTTAGCTTCTCTACCATTGACTTTTACTTTTGTATTAAATGTAACTTGTATACTTTCTCTAATTGTTTTTTCAAACTTTGTTTCTCTACTAAATTGTTTACCTAATTGAACACGAGCCATACGAGCTACGAATGGGGGTAGTCCTAAAGGTCTTACTGCTTGGTCAATTATACGACCAGAAACAGAACCTGTTGCTATACGAGAAGCACGACCTATTAATTCTGCTCTTAAATTTCCACCTTGTAATGCTGAGAATGTTCCTAAAGCTCTAGCTATTGGATATGCTTTTCTACGAGAATTTTGCATAAACATACCGACTGATGTATTTTTAACACCCGGCAATACTTTGACTGTACCGGCTCTTTTACCGTATGAATAAAGAGCATTTCTAAATACTTGAGATTTTGAACCGCCAGATTTTTTAGGCGGTTTAGCTTTAGTAATATTTGAAAATAAAGCCATTAGGTTCTAACTAAAGTTTGAACTTGTTTGTAACACTCATTTCCATATCTATCTAGTGCAGGAGTTACAATTACAATTTCGTGGTATTGACTTCCTCTAACTAATCTATCTCCCGGTACAACAGAAACACCTTTTTGTAAATACACATTAAAAGTTTCTACAGTTGTGTTTCTACCATCTCTATCTTCTTGTATTCCTCTTGATTCAAACTTTGCTCTTACATTGGTAATAGAGTCAGCCCAGTCGTCAGAGGGTAAACCTCTCTCATCAAGGTTTGTTTCGTTAACACTTTGAATAGTGCATGTCTCTGGTAAAAATCTTTCTCTGAGCGGCATGCTTGTATTTTACAACAAAAAGTTATAAAAATTGGTTAAGCATATCTCCCATCATAAATTCTTTATACACAATGCTATAAAGCATTTTATTTTTACCAAGCAAGTGAGGGTTGTGTCCCATTTGAGCGCTGTAATCTCTAATTATGTTAATTATTTCTGCACCGATAATTTCATAAAGAGAAAGTATCTTTTTAAAATCTTTTGACCACCTAGCTGTACCGTCGGGGTTAAATATTACAAATGACCTAAATCCATTCATAATAATAAAACTAACTGCGTCGTGTAGTTTATAATCCATCTTTTTACCAAGTAAAGGAAAGTCATAACCTTTTTGTTTATAAGATGTAGCTATACCTAAACTTCCTATGCTTCCTTTTTTAGAAGGCCATATTTCCTGCGTTTTAAAATTTACATAATCATATAAGTAAAGAATGTCTTTAAGAATAGTTTTATACTGTTGATATCCTTTAGGATTATCTCTGTACATTTCTAGTACTCTTTGTTTATCCCAATAAGGATATATTGGTTGATTTTCTACTTCTGCATCATATTGATTGCTTCTTAGTAAATCTATAAGTCCAAGTACATATACAGCGTCTAATTGGTCTTTGTAATCTGTTTCATCAATTATTTCATCTACCCAAGAAAGTTCTTTCTTTGATACATCAATATCTTTACGAGATGTTAATTTGTTATCTAGTGTTGCAGTTAAATCATCAGACAAAGACATATCATGTCCAATAATTAATTCAACTTTAATATAAGAATTTTTAGCTACATCTTCTACTCTCATGTCTTTTAGAAGAGTATATAAATTTGCTCCATCAATAATTCCTTGTGTGTCAGCGTCTTTTATAGTAACAGTAACTCTTTCAGCAGATTCATTAACTTCTACATCAGAACAATATATTTTTATTCCTTGTGACTTTAAGTGAAATGTTCCTTTTTCTCCATATTCTTCTTTAACACTTTTAATTATTTCATCAGCAACTTTTGTGTCGTAATCTACGATATTACAATTAGGATGTATAGGTATCAATTGTTTTTGTGCAGGTCTATCAAAAGTTAAATCTCTAATAGGAAGATACATAACAAGTAAAAAGTTTTTTGGTTGTATTGGGTCTCTAATTATTGCATAACTTTTGTAATTAAAAAAGTATCTTCCAACACCAGAAACAACTTCTTCTGTGCCTTTATCCATTACCATCTATATTTTTTCTTTTTAGCTTTGTTATATTGTCTAAAAGATTTTTCAGACAAATCACTAGGGTCTTTTTCCCACTGAACATCAACAGGTGTTTCAAATCTAATATTTTTACCAATTTTTCTTTTAGTATCTGAATTACATTTAGGACATTTAATTAACGGGTCTTCCGTAATAGAATGCGATACTTCCCATTCAAAAGAACATTTATGTAATATACATTGATAATCATACCTAGGCATTTCTGCTTTGTCTCCTTTTTCTTCGTTTAAATGCTTTGTGGCAATCTTTACAGAATATCTTTAGTTTATCTTGTGCATTAGGATTTTTTGAAAACTCTGAAGTCTTCTTATCTTTTTTACAAGATAAACATAATTTCATTTTATCATCACCTAGTTCTTCTTTCTTCTCTTTTAAAATAATCATACAATCTTTACAAAAGCGAGTAAGACCATCTAGGTATTTTTGATTTCTTGAATACTCTTCTACAGGTTTCCATTCACGACAATACTTGCATTCTTTCTCAATAGGGTCTTTTAAATTTTTAAGAGCTTCTTTTTGAGCTTGTTCAACACGCTCTTTCAAACCTTCTTCTTCTTCTATCCAAGTTTTGAATCTTTCTAAGCCAATAGGTTGACCTTCATAAGTTCTTGGAGTTGTTAGACCACCTCTACCTGTACGAATAATTTCTAAAATAGCTTCTGCTGTTTCTTCGTTATAAGCACCGCGTTGAGGTACGCCCGATTCTATTCTTAATTGTCTAACTCTTTCATGTGTTACACCCCATTCATCTGCCCATGACTGTAGCATTTTATTAGGGTCTGCTAAAAAGAGTTCCCTAGCTTCCTCTAGGGAAGGAGCTTTTCTGTGTACCATACTTTAATTATACAAAGAATCTTGAACGAAATGGGTTTAATACTGCCATATCTGCATTAGTTAAAACAGGTTGTAAGTTTTGCACTATTACATCCCCAAAGGCTATGTCGTAATCTCCGATTCTCTCTGATAAAGTAACATCAAAGTTTGTAGTATTAGTATTGTCAGCTAAGTGACTTGAAACTTGTCCAGTGTCAGCTTTTGCTGAAACTTGTAATGAAGTCATAATTAAACGAGCTGCGGCTCGTGCAGAAGTTTGTTTTATTTGTTCTGGAATGTCAGCAGCTTCATATCCACCAACATAAGTAACAACTATATTTTTAGGTTTTATACCAGACCAACGAATAACTATTCTTCTCATTCTTCCGTTATCGTAATATACATAGTCACTCTCATTACCTTGAGTAAGAGTGTTACCATCTTCTGTAACAGAAGTTATAGAAGCAATAGGAACATGCCTTAAAAATAAGTCTTGTTGTTCGTTACCGTCGAATGTTTCTGTATAAGTTGCTTGTTCTACATCATGACCTAGATAACGCTTAATAGCCGCGTCAACATAAGGTATGAAAGTATTTGTGACTGAAGCTTCTACAGTAGAGTTTAAATCTACCTGTAAGAATTGCTCTACATCACTAACGCTACAGAGAGCCATTTAGGACTCCTTACTTGTCTTCTGTATCTTCTGGTTTAATAGCTTTGGTTTCTGGTGCTTTTTTAGCAGCTTTTTTCTTAGGAGCAGATTCTTTTTTCTTCTCCACTTTACCCCAACCTTGCTCTTTGAGCCATTCAGCTGGGTATTCTTTACCTGCTTTAGCAATGAGAGAAGCTCCAGATTTAGGAAGTTCGGATAAAGGACCTTCCCAAATAGAACCATCTTTCATTTTCCAAATGCTTTTTTGTGGTTTAATATATTCTGACATAATGTTTATATTCTACCTTATAAAAACAAAAGAGCGGGTTTAACCCCGCTCTAATGTATAAATCTAAACTAACTTTAGAAGTTAGTGATTTTATGGAAAGCTGCTTCTCTGTAAACAGGGAAACCGACTCTCATGGTAGCTCTGATAGCTAATTGATTCTTAATAAAGAAATCGCTATGTGAATCAGATACGGCTAATTCCATACCTTGTCTCATAACTAAGTTAGCTGCTTCACCACCACCGAATTTACCAACAAGAACTGTTCCTGCGGCAATTGCGGTTGTAGGAACGACTTTTAGTCCCCAGATTTGAGCTGAAGGACCTGCGCCCATACCACCAGCTGCTACGAAAAGTGGTGACTTTTCTGTGTAGCCAGCACCGGAGGTACCTGCGAAGTCTGCACCTACAGAAGTCACAACATCATTCCAGTCACTTGGGTGCATTACAATAGCGTCTGGCTCTGTAAATGCGTTGACTCTGATGTCTGTGATTGCTCCATAAAGTGCACCAATTTTTCCTAAAGTTCCTGCGTAAGAGCTATAGTCAGTAGAACCGACAGAAGCTTTACCAGCGTCTAAGATACCTTCTAGGTTTGGAGCAGTTCCATCACCATTAAGGAGTTGGTTGTCCAAACGAAGTCTTATCATTGTTTGTAAACGAGAGTTGATGTATCCTTGGATACCACTTTCGTCTGCAAGTAATTCGTCTGTTACAGGAATGAAGATACCCATTTTACGGATAGCTTCTGTTTGCTCTGTGAAAGCCAAAGCTGCTTCTCCAACAGCAGAACCTTCAGCAGCTTCAGCTGCGTTATTTGTGAAGGTTGTTTCTTCCAAATAGCTGAATGCGTTTTGGTCTGTGTTGATTACATCAAATAATGATATAACAGCATTTGGGTCTCTAAGAGCTGTTTCCAAGATACCCGGTTGTCTTAAAACCTCTGGTGGGTATCCAGTAGTTGTCAAAGTTGTTTTTGTCTCAATATGAGAATCTACACCCTTAACACCGCCCTCCATATAATTTTTATATGCGTCGGTTTTTACAAATTGCTCACCAACAGATTTAACTTCTGCTGATTCGCCAGCTAGTGGCATTTCTGCAACTGGCTTTGAATCTTCTTCTAAAGCTTTAGCATTAGCGAGTTTTTTCTTCTCAATGCTAAGGTCTTCAACTAATTCAGCAAGTTCGTCATTTCTTGACTTGATTTCCTCTTTTTGTTCAGAGGTGTACTTGCCGTCTTCGTTGGCTTCAAAGACAGATTTTAATTCTGCTCTTTTAGCAGCAATTTGGTCCATGAGTTCATTTGTTTTACTCATTCTTAGATTTCTCCAATCTTGCTTGTCTTATACTTCTTCTATTTCTTCGGCTAAGGATTCAGCAATGATTTGTTGAGCCCTTACCCACTCAGCGTCAAATTCTTCGTCAGAGGAATCAGTGTTATCTTCTGGAGTTTCTTCTTCAGCAGCTTCATCTTCCGGTTCTTCAACAGCAGGTTCCTCTGCTGGTGCTTCTTCCTCAGTAACTTCTTCGACTTCAGTTTCAACATCAATAGTATCAGTTGAAGCCTCAGCTACCTCTTCTGTTTCAGCTTGTTCATCTTCCACAAGTTCTTCTTCTACTTCTAACTCCAAAGCACCCTCAGTTCCGACATTTCCGATGAACTCATCAATTTCGGTCCAAGCGTCGTTCAAGTCGTCTGCGACTGCACGAAGTGCTTCGGTGGCTTTTACGCCTAATTTCCTACCATCTTCACCACGAAGCATAGCAATTGCTTTTGCTCGGGCTACTAAGTCATCTAATGCAGCAAGCACATCTATGACTTCTTCAGAGAAAGACTTGCTGTCTTCCTGTGAAACTTCTAAATCTTCTTCACTCTTCATTTCTTTTTTATCATCCTCCATCTTCATGCAAGGACCACCGTCGTGATACTTACAAGATTTCATTTCTTCTTCATCATCTCCGTAACTTTTTTGATTGCAACCACAATTGTCTCCACATCCAGATGATTCTTTTTCATCACCTTTAACATCAGTTATTTCTTTCAACAACTCTGTGTTTGATTTAATAGCTAATGTGTATGTGTCTTGGTTTGCACCAACTAGTACTGGAGAGACTTCGTATACAGTAAGGTCTTTAAGGTATCTAGCGTTAGTTTCTTCGCCACCTTTGTCGTTTGCCTTACCAAAATCTGAATCGTTAACTTTATAGCCGAATGACCATTGTTGCATATCGCCCATATTCTTAACTAGGTTGTAAGCTTCTTTACCAGACTCGGTGTCCATAAAGAACTCACCTTTAAACACTGCTTTATCATCGTCTTGAGCAATTGTTCCTTTTCCAATAGGCATATCCCATTTGTGAGACCATACCATTGGAACTTGGTTATTTTTAAAACCCGATTTGACAGCTCCCGGCATAACAACATCCCCATCACTGTCAAGGGAATTGAATATACTGAAAACTGCTTCTACTTGACCAGAGTCATCTTTTAACTCTATGTCGATATTTTTAGATTCGTTATTCATACATCCTTCAATCTTAAATTGTACAATAGATTATTCAGATGTGCGTTTTAACTATTATATGATACGATTTCGGATTTTAGTTTTTTATTGTCTAAAGTCTGATATTATTCTTAGCTTTGAAATTGGCATAGTGACTTTTCTATCAGTCTTTTTATGGTCGCCATTTTCTAATCTAGCCCATACTTCCATTGTGGCTTCATCATCATTTACTGATGTTACAATACCATGCACAACTGAAGGTGGGTCTGGTTCTTTGTTGATTGACCAGCTTACAGCTTGACCTACTCTTACTGATTCTGCTTTGTTACCAGATTTTTTTGATGACAATGGATGTGAGCTAGGCAACAAGTCTTGGTCATAAGGTTTTCTTCTGAACTTACCTGTTCTCAATGCTCTTAAAAAGCCATTAACTCTAGCCATTGCCCATTGCTCTGCTGAACTCACATTACCTCTTACTGAACCCGGATTAGTTCTATAAGCACCTATTCCTCTGTTATATACCGCAATTAGCATACGAAGTGTTGCTCTATGAGTAGGATTATTTTTATTATGGTCTTCTACTTTTCTAGTAAGACCTGCTCTAGCTTGGTCAGATATTGCTTTTAATAAATATTCCTCTGCTATATCAAGAGATTTTTTTCTTCTCTCTCTAATAACTTTTTTGTAATCATTTACAACAGACTTCATTTGTGAAACTCCACCAGCTGTTACTCCGCCCCACTTCATAACTGCAATAATGCCGTTAAGTCTATTATTTTTCTTATGACGATTCATAAAGCGTTCTCTTCTCTTAACCCAGTTAAGAACTGATTCGCTTCTATCTCCACCTTTATACGCTGTCCATCTATTAAAAGCGTCATTACCAGTAAATGAAGTAGGAGGGTTACCGCCGGTACCTGCTCTTCTCCAAATCTCTGGCCAGTTCTCTTTTAAATCTTTAACATACGCGTAGCTTGGAAACTGTGAGTGTTGCGAGTTAGATAAACTTATCTTTTGATTATCACCACTCTTTGGAAAGTTAGTTATTTTCTTTGGAGCTTTTTCTTCTGGACTGTGTAATTTATCACCTTTTTCGTACATTGCTTCTGCTTCTTCTAGGGATACTTTAAGTTCTTCTATATCTCCGTCTTTTTTAGGTTTGTAGACTGCGTCTAAATAATCTTGATGTGTAGCGCAAGCCATATAAAATTTATCTCCGTCTACTTCAATGTAATGTGTACCTTCACAACCTAATTCTTTAGCTCTCTCTTGTGCTTCTTCAATAGTTGTGTAAGTATCTTTCATCAAAGCAGCTGGTTCTTTTTTATTATTTAAAAAGTTTTCTGCTTCTGCTCTTGTATCAAAGCATTTTATTATTTCACCATCTTCGTGGCTTATAACACAGAAAGCACCGTTAGGCATTTCTGCAATATATTTTTCTTCATTAAGATAAGTAGGTGTTGGTTTAACAACATCTTCTCTTTCTACTTCTGGCGGTAAATCAATAGTAGTTAACTTACTCTCGTCATCTTGAGTTGCAGGCTCTTCATCATCATTGTTATTTGCCGGTGCAGGTTCATTAGTAGGTTGGTCATTTAGAAGTGGAGAACCATCTTCTGTAACTTGAATCATGTTAAGAGGTCTTAAATAAACATCATGTCTATCATCAGCCTCTAAACCAACTACTTTTCTTGCTTCGCCAATTGTTACCCAACCTCCTTGAACAGCAGTATTCATGCGTTTATAGAGATTGTCTTTGTCATCAGCTAGTGCTCTAACATTACTGATATCAAACTCTGCGTATTGATTATCATTTCCGCCGAACTCTGGTCGTAACAATTGATGAGTCAGTTCTTGCGCAACCATGTTCCACATTGGGACCATTTTTGACTCTGTAAAGAACTCTCTAAGTTCTTTTGTATTCGAATAAGTCGCCGAATCCAATCCAGCCCCGAGGCCGGCGAGAACTGCTGGAACGCCAAGAACTGCTGACACTCTTTCTTCTGGGATTCTTCTTAATTCAGCTAACTTCATTTGGTCTGGAGAGAAAGATACTATTTCAACATTCATAGCACCGGATAAGACCATAGGCGCACCTCTGTTCTTACCACCAAACTTTTGCTTATACATATCTGCAATAGCTTCAGCTTCTTCTCTCGTTGGGCCACCCATAGCGTCATCTCTTGGTGAGAGAATTACTCCGGGTACCGCCATATTATGTAATAAAGCCGCAGTGTATTGTCCTGCTGCTTCGTCTCCTGCTATCTCTCTTAGAACGCCTCTAAGTGGAGCAAGACCACGCCTCATATTATTAGGGTCAACATTTTGGCGTAAGTGAACCATATCTGCTTTTTCTATGCGTACAGAATCTTCCCCCTGTACACCGCCTTGTGGTTGATAGTTATAATGAGTTATAAGTTCATTCTCATTTCCTTTTGCTTCAACCAAGTGAGGCATAAGAGGGACTAGCTCAACAACTACGCCTCTAGCATTTCTGTTTTTATAGATAAAAGCGTCGCCGTTTGCATTTAAAGCTGTAACAATATAGTTTGCTAACAACTGTTGTGTCATATAAGGATTAGGTCTTCTGAATAGTTTTGCTAATTCGTGATTCATATCTTGTGCATAATCACCTTCATTATTTCTAGTAGCAACTAAAAGTCCCGGTTCTGCAAATGCAGTAGCCAATACATTGAGACATGCGATAACAGCAGAGTTTCCAGTTCCGTCACCTAGTTCTGCTAATGTTTTGTGGTCAAAATAACCAGATTGGGTGTTGTAACCCATAACTGCTTGATTAAGATATGAATACTCTGATTGGTTTACAATTAAACCTTTTTGATTTGCTTCTCTTCTAATTCTTGCGTCAGTTGGTGCATTCAACCAATCTAACGCTTTTGAAAATCTTGACTTCTCTTCAGCCATTAATACGCGCTCCAGCTTCTTTGTTCTTGCAACATTTGTACGCCATAGGCTAGGGTGTCGATAATATCATCATGAGCTCCAGCAGGAAAGGTCATAATTTCTCTCTCCACCTCTGGTAGCCAATGTGTATCTCGTAATAAATATACATCACCCGCTTCCATGCGAGCAGATAAAGGAAGTGCGCGCGTAACTTTGTCTTTATCCGTCTTAAGATTTTTGACACGAATACCAGCTCGTTGCGCCATCTGGATTATCGTGGTCTGAAAACCTTGGCGTTCTATACCTACATATTTTAGCTTATTTTTATCCATTGCGCGTTTTATCGCTGGAATAATGTCTGGACCTTCTAATTTTGCTCTAGTCATATCAATAACAAGTAATCTGTTGTCTGGAGTTCTTGCAAATGATGTGATTACAGTAAAGTCAGAATCTTTATTTGTTGTAGTAGCTAAGTCAACAATTCCAAACTTTTCTAAGTTAGCTAGATAATATTCTGAGCCTTCAACTAAGCATTTAAGATTTCCTGCTTCGTCTGGAACAATTGCAAAGTAATGTATCCATTCTGGCTTTAACATACCTTGACCTGCGTCAACAAACTCTGCTAGATACTCTTGTGCAAAAACAATAGAGCCAACTTCTTTTCTAGCTGCTTCAACTTCTTCGGGGTCAATCATAGGATTGTCAGTAGTAGCAAATCTAAATCTTTCCCAGTTTTCTCCTTCTTCTGCTTGCTCCCATAAATCGTAAAACCAGTTATCTCTTCCAATAGGAGTGCTAATAAATAACGCAGAACCTTTTCTTTCAGTAAGTGTAGGTCTAAGAACTTCTGACCATACTTCCGGTTTAACGAATGCAGCTTCGTCCATAACTAGAAAGTCAAGACCCTCACCACGAAGTCTTTGTGGGTTATCAGCAGACCTTACAGCAATAGAGCCCCCGTTAGCTAAATCAATTTGCATATTAGCCAAAGATACTTTTGGTTCTATTTCTCTAGGAAATGATTTTGCAGAAGCGGCGATATCACGCCAACCAACTCTAGCAATTGAAAATGTAGGTGCAACCCACCAAGCTCTACCTCCGCGTAAAGCTATTTCCATACATAATTGAACACCAAGTCTTGTTTTGCCGAATCGTCTACCTGCGCAAAGAATTTTCCAACGCGCTTCTGAATCTTTTACTTTTTGTTGACCGCTATGTAAAGGAGGAAGTTTAGGAACATACTTATTCGTCATAGAGTTCCTTATACATCACAATTGGAGTATAAGGACCAACATAAGCAGATATAATATTGTAATCTATGTGTGCAATAGCATTATCAACTGCTTCTTCTTCTGTGCAGTCATCATCTTCCAAAATACCGTCTATAACAATATCTAACATTGTGTAGTAATCATAAATAGCGATACCTTTAGTTGTAAATCCTAGATATGCTTCTTCAAAATCATCAATGACAATTGCTTCGGGATTAAATTCCTTAAGTTCGTCATATACTTTACTCATTTCATTCTCCATTGTAGTATAAGAAATCCTTTGAGTAGTTCAGTATATTCAAACTTAGAACCAACTTGTTGTCTTCCGTCAAATATATCGTGATGATGTTTACAAAGAATACAAACATTCATTGGGTCATCAGATATATTTCTGTCGCGTCCACCCATACCCTTTGCTCGTAAGTGAGCCATCTCTAGCCATTTTTTGGAATTGCAGCTCGGCCATTCGCATTTATGTTTTGCTCTCTTTAAAGCTTTCTCCCGTAGCTCTGAAAGATTTTTTTTGCCGGTGCCTTCTCTTTTTTTCTGCCCCATACCGGATATACCAGAGTTTGCACTTCTTCTTTTTTTAAACTCCGCCCAAGTTTCATTTTCTGGGTCCCATTGAACTTTACTCATTAGGTGTGCTTGGACTCCTTTTGAATAAGGCTATCCCCGAAAGAATAGCCAGTGATGGGAGGATATCGGTTAGTGGAGCCGACAAATCTATCTTAACACTTAAATCTAAAACCATAGGTTTTATTATAGTCGAATCAATTCCTCTTTGTAGAGATAAGCTAAAGAAATCATTCTGTCAAACACATATCGTTCTAGTGCTTTTGGGTTTAGATTTGGTTGAGTCCAAGTGTCAATCACTTGTTTATTTTTTATGTAAGAAATTTGATTGCCGTTGATTTTAAATCTCATTCCATTTTGTATATAATCCAACGACATAGTTTCTTTATAATAGCACCCAACCAAAGAAATTATTTTTTGTTGCCCCAACCACAACTCTCTTTTTGTAGATACAGCTAACCCTGTGCGGCCCCGCCCAAACCAAAAATTAAAATATGCCGAGGAATGTCCCTATGACGGACGATTATGGTCTGGCTAGTCCACTTAGATAAGTTCTGAATGCTACACCCATTCTGAAAGCCAGTGCGTGTAGTTACTTGTAGTTAGATACACTAGCGAATAAAAAAAATAATGCAACTCGTTTTGTATAAATTTTTAATTATGATATATTTGATATAAGAAATAAATAATCGGACTTATTTGTTTTCTTCGATTACTAAGAAGAGACCGGTGTTCTGTTAAAGCCAGCGCCGGTTTTTTCTTTATACTGCTACACACCCTACTGCCCTGCATATATGCAAAAAGCTATCTCCTGTTGTGAGGGTGGTCCTATAGAGGAATGCGCAATATAACTACGCATAAGATACATAAGCCTCGCAATAGATACT
>Ga0208428_1000201_pt1 | contig 30468 bp, 45 predicted proteins | sample DEB08_DNA_11_FD_184535 | JGI IMG/M metagenome (GOLD analysis project Ga0208428, IMG submission 184535) | Aqueous microbial communities from the Delaware River and Bay under freshwater to marine salinity gradient to study organic matter... | ecosystem: Environmental > Aquatic > Marine > Coastal ... | reverse complement strand
GCCATTTTCACGCATCTGCAAACAATTAACGTTTAACATATGGCAGGTTCAACCTGGGTTTTCGCAGGTATGCAAACAAAGCGACTCCGCGAAAACGACGCTTCACAGCCCATTGATACCCAACGGGCTATGTCAACAAAGGGGGGTATGCAATGTCAGACGGCTTTGTCGGTTTTCGTTGCACAGTTGCACTGAAGAACCAACTTGTAGAGGCGGCAGAGCTTGCAGGGCTGTCACTCACTGATCTGATCGTGCTGTTGCTGCGCGAGGGGCTACGCAAAGAATTGCCCCAGCCGACCAAGCCTAGGTCGGTGCTGTGATCGATCCGCGCACAGCTCGAGCAGCTGCCAGGCTGGCAGAGGTGGCCAGGGCACACCCGCTGCTGACGTTTCGCCCATCACCTGCGCTCGCCGACTTCTGCGATAACTTCGATGATCGCTTCATCTGCGTGAGGGCTGCCAACCGCGTAGGCAAGACCAGGCATGCAGTGTTCAAGGCAGCCAAGTGGGCAGCCAGCGTGCAAGGCCTGCGCTGCAGAGTGGGTGGCCCATCGCGCAGGCAAGTGCAGGATGTGGTGGGCCGATATCTCGCTGACTTCCTCGAGCCTGCCCATACGCACCCCAGCAGCTACTACACGCCGGGGCGAGGGTGGAACCAGCCGACGATCAGGCTGAAGAATGGCAGTCAGATCCAGCTGCGCAGCTTTGAGGATCATCCTACGTCATGGGCTGGTGATGAACTAGACCTAGTGATCCTCGATGAGCCACCACCTGCGCATATTTTCATGGAAAGCATGGCCAGGACGATGAGCAGGCAGGGTGTGGTCAACATTTGCCTGACCCCAGTGGGCAGGCCTGTGCAGTGGTTGCGCGAGCTGATCGAGGCACCAGGCAGCCCCTGGGTCGAATACGTTGCAGAGTTTAGCCATGCAAACTGCCCCTGGTACACAGCAGAGCAGGTGCAGGGCTGGCTAGAGGTGCTCGACAGCAGCCCCTGGGAGAAACAGCAGAGGGCGCATGGGGCCTGGGATGGGGTCACCACAGAGCGCTGGTATACCGGGTTCAGCGAACACAACGTAGACGCGCAGGCCATCCCTGCAGGCACTGACGTACAGCTGGCGCTGTCAATCGATCATGGCGAGGTAGGCAGCAACACAGTGGCACTGCTGATGCTGTGGGGTGGTGGCACCTCGCGCGCCTCGAGCTGGGCACCCCAGGCAGGCAGGCATGTGTGGGTAGTCGACGAGCATATCAGCCAGGATGGGGACAGCGAGGTGCAGCATGCAGCTGGGATCATCGCCATGCTGCAGCGTCAGGGCTTCAGAGCCAGTGATGTAAAGATCGCAGTAGGCGACACTAACAGGCGCGGAAACTGGCGAATTAATGATCTGCTGTCTAGCGAGGTGGCTAGGCAGCTGAAGCGCAGATCCCCACCATTCCGCCTGCAGAATGCGACAAAGGATCGCGACTGGGGCCACAGGGTGATCAATGGCTCCATGAAGCGGCGAGAACTGTTCATCCACCCTCGCTGCAGTGCAACCATTAAGACGCTGCGCCATTGGAAAGGTGGCAAAACTGGCGAGGATGGGCAGCTCTCGCATGCAGCAGATGCCTTGCGCTATGGTGTGTTAAGCATACTCGCAGATCGCCCATACTATGCAGGCTTGAGGTTCTAGGATGCCCACACACTATGTGCGTGATGTAAGCATGAGCGATCGCGCTCGCATGCAGGAAAGTGCAAAGCGCAGGCGCATGCTCGAGGGTGTGTGGGAGCAAGATCTGATCGATCAGATGGCGCAGTTTATCTCTGCAGAGCAGCTGGCAGCATGGGGCCGCCCTGACTTGACGGCTAATCCATTCCGATCTGTGGTCAGCCAGCTGGCTGTGATCTACGATCGTGCACCCATCATCAGCCACCCAGATCAGGCCAGCGCGCAGGCGATGCGAGGCCTGACAGAGCAGGCAGGGGTGTGGACGCTGGGGCCATACTTCCAAAGGCTAGTGATCGGGCTGCGTGAGTGTTTCCGCAGGCTGGACTGGCACCAGGGGCAGCTGCAGGTGCGTGTGGTGTCGCCGGATCTGGTGACTGCAGAGAGCAGCCCAGATGACCCAGCCACCCCACACACCGTGATCGAGTACCGCCCCAGGGTGCTCGAGGGTGCAGATATTCTCACACGCGATGTGCTGTCCGTAAGGGATGGGGATCCCGTCTATAGGATCGAGACGGCAGACGGGCAGCAGGATCTGACTGCGCACTATCTTGGGCAGTCGTACAGTGGCGATGCGTACCCGTACCGCGACAGCGCAGGCCAGCCAGTGCTGCCCTATGTCCTGACACACGCTGCCAATACGGGCAAGCTGTTCGATGCGTTCGAGGGCAGAGAGCTTGTGAACGGCGCTCTGACAGTCGCCGTTTTGTTTTCCTACTGGCGGCACATAGTCTTTGACTGTGGGTATCCGCAGCGGTATGCGATCAATGCAAGGCCTGCAGGGCTGGCAGCAGACCCGAGCAAAGACGAGAACGCGACGTATATACCTACAGATCCTGCATCGCTGCTGATCATGGAGGCAGCCAACCCCGATCAGCCGGTCACGCTGGGCCAGTTTCAGCCAGGCGGGGATCCGGTCAGTGTCATGCAGGCGATCCAGGCCTACAGTGCGAACATCGCGAGCGAGTTTGACATTGGGCCGCATGATATTCAGCGCACCCATGCAGATGCGCGATCAGGCTATGCGCTGCTAATCGCAAACAGCGGAAAAAGAGCCGCGCAGGCTAAATATGCCGTTCACTTTGCAGAGGCTGACCGTCAACTAATGCGCCTCGCTGCCATCCTGCACAATCGCTACTCTGATCAGCCTGCAGTGGCAGAGGATGGCTACCAGATCGCCTATCAGCCCCTGCCTCTGTCAGTAGACGAGCGCAGAGCGCGCACAGAGGAGTACCGGATCCGCGCAGAGCTGGGCACAGGCTCTGTGGTGCAGTTTCTGGCAGAGCTGGAAGGCATCACAGAGGAGCAGGCCAGGCAGCGCCTCGAGATCATCAGGCAGGACCGGATCCGATACGGCACAGGCCAGTAAGACTAGACAAAGGGAGTGCACATGAAGTGCCCACACTGTGAGACAGCGATCGAGGGTGTGATCCCTCGCGAGCGTTTGAATGGTAAAAACCAGCAGATCAAAGAGCTGCAGGCCCAGCTTGAGGCAGCTAGCGAGGCAGCACAGGCAGCCGGTAAGCTCGAGGCGCAGGCCACAGAGCTGCAGGCACAGCTGGCAGCAGCACAGGCAGAGCACCAGGCCTATGTGCTGCAGAGCGAGACGAGCGCGGATCTGATGCGCGCTGGGGTGCTCGATGCAGAGGATCAGGATCTAGTGCGCTGGCGATATGAGCGACTGGGCGAGGATCGACCCAGTTTTGCGGACTGGCTACAGGCTGGCGCTCGAGAGGATCGGCACCTCGCTAGCCTGTGGGCAGCACCAGCAGCCCCTGCAGAGGCCCCAGCGGCACCAGCGACACAGGCAGCCCCACCAGCAGCGCCTGCACCAGTGGCTGCCCTGCCACCTGCACCACCTAGCAACGCTGGGGCGCGTCTGCAGGCTGTGGCCCCACCACCCAGCTACAGCCCTGCTGATGTGGCCACCATGCCACTCGAGCAGCTGCGCGAGGCCTTGCGATCTGGCGCTTTCAAATAGCGCGTGGTATTGCATAGACATAGGCGATCGACTCGTGGGCGTTACCCATCGTATGCAGCCAAACCACCTGCACATGAGGCACTCCCATGACTTCGATCCTGCATAGCAACCTTGAAACTGACCTGCGCCTGGCCTCGAGCCTGGCGGCCAATCTGCGCGTTCTGCTTGCCGATATGGCCAGCCTGCGGCGTACTGGTGTGGTCACTTTCCTGGGCTCCGTGAATGGCGCACTGACTGACACCCTTAAGGAGCGGTATGCAGGCCTTGACGGCTACGATGCTTTCTCTGCTACTGCTGCAGAGGATACGGCTGTTAGCACCACTGCGCTGACTGATGCCAGCGCCACTGTCGCTGTTGCTCGTCACGCTATCCGGCGTGATATTAGCGATCTGGCCGTTTTGACGGGCAACGGCGGGATCAGTGCAGAGCGCCTGGCTGCATCGATGGCTGGCGAGTATGAACAGTTGTTCAATCAGCTCGTGGCTGACTCTGTGGACGACCTGGGCACGGACGTAGGCACGTCGGGGGCTGATATGTCAGTGTCTGACTTCTTTTCCGCGATGTACCAGCTTGAGCTGAATAACGTTCCTGGCCCGTACAGTGCGATTCTGCATCCTGTGCAGCTGAGCGATCTGCGCGAGTCTCTGCGCGCAGAGGGTGGTGCAGTGCAGTTTAGCCCTGCCACCATGGACATGCTTTCAATCAAAGGCCAGGGATATGCTGGACAATTCCTGGGCGTGGACGTGTACAAGATCAGCAAGATCAATAGCGCAGGCGGGAACCGGCATGGCGCGATGGTGGGGGCTGGGTGCCTGGGCTATCGGATCGGCACTGTCGAGAGCGTGATCGGTAGCACCATCATTCGCGCAGATGAATATGCAGTCGAATTCGACCGCAACAGCTCTGCAGGTACTACCTCTGTGATCGGTCATGCCTATGTTGGTGTGGCCATCCTCGAGGATGCGCGCGGGGTAGGGATCGTCACTGACGCCTAGCCATCAGGCTGGGCTGCACTAGTTTGCCGCCTGTGGCCGGATCTGTGGGTTCACTCCCTTTTTCCTGCCTATCCGGTCGCAGGTGGCCTGATAAAAGGGAGGAAAACACATGCCAGTCTATACAGGTGAAACCTACGATACGCGCGAGCAGCGCCAGGATCAGCTGCCCGATCTGGGCCGCGATGAAGCAAACGGGCATCCGTTTACTTTCATCCACAGCCCTGGCAGCTGGGAGTGCGTAGACCTGCAGGCCTTTGGAGTGCCAGAGGCAGACAGGCAGGTGCGCTATGAATGGGTGCCGCGCCTTAAGCACTTCTGGCACAGGCCTGGGGTCAATGGGGTAGCAGCTCGAGCTGGTGGCCTGGGGAGGGCGCTGGGCGAGTATCAGGAACGGGGCTGGATCGTGATCAGCCCTGATCATGGGCCTGATGGGCTGTCCTATGTGCAGCGGATCCGCACCAGGCGAGGCGATCGCTTCTGCGATGTGTGGACTAGCTACGTAAAGGTAGGGATCGGCAGGGTGGCCCCTCGCTTCGATGATCTGGGCTACCTGCAGTGGCGCAGGCAGCTGGTGCGCGATGGTGTAGTGCCACTGCCACCTCCAGAGGTAATCGAAGGCCAGATCGCCACCGTCGCTAACCAGATCTCCCGGCTCGAGGGGCGCGCGCATCTGCCCCATGTGCAGACCCAGATCGAGGCGCTGCAGCAGCAGCTGGCAGGGATGAAGGCGCAGGCCTATGCACAGCCCTCTGCACAGCCCACTGCCAGCCCCAGCAGGCGCACCAGGCGGAAGGCATGAGCAAGCACAGCGAGGCAGAGAAACGGGCAGCGATCGATCGCATGGCTCGCCGCTTTGCAGATGAATCGCGCAGGCAGGGCAGGCCTCGCAGCCATGACAGTGTGATGGATCTGGCGCGAGAGATCGCGCGAAAACATGACAGGAAACAGAGGTAACAATGCCCACAAAGATGCAGAAGCGCGCGATCGGCTCGAACATCATTCACGAGCAGTGGTCGATTGACTACACAGAGCTGATCGATGCGAGCACGACACAGAGCCTCGATCTCACCACCCTGCCTGCAGGGGCTGTGGGGCTGGCTGCTTACATCAATGTCACTGCAGCAGCGACGGATGCAGGCTCGATCAGCGCACTCACCATCGAAGTGGGCGATACGGCAGACCCTGATGCAGTGGTCGATGGCGTCGATATGTTCGCCGTCACTGGCCTAGTGCAGAATGTAGCTGTTGGCAGCACTGAAATGTGGTCTGGCATGACCGTGGCTGCCAAGTTCACCGCCACTGGTGCCAACCTGGGCAGTGGCTCTGCTACGGATCTGGATAGCGGCGCTGTGCAGGTGCATCTGGTCTATCTGGTGGTCTGATGCTAATCGCGGCTGCCAGAGTACCTGATGAGATCCAGCGAGGGGTGGACACCACCCTCACGCTGGTGATCACAGAGGACACCACAGGGGCAACTATCACCCCCGCCTCTGGCACTGTCGATGTGTACGCTGGCAGTCAGCAGATCATCACAGGGGCTGCAGTGTCTGCTGGTGCCTCGAGCACCTACACAGTGGCTGCAGCGGCTACTGATGGGCGCAGTCTATCGTCTGACTACCTAGTGGTCTGGTCAATGGTGGTGAGTGGTGTCACTTACCAATTCCAGCGGGCAGCCTATCTAGTGCGCAGGCCATACAGGCATGTGGTGGTGCAGTCTGACTTGACAGAGCTGCACCCGGATCTGGCATCGCGCGAGACAGCAGCGACTGTGGATCTGGATGCCTACATCCCCACTGCTGATGTCATGGTGCGGCGAGAGCTGATCAAGCGGGGGAACAGGCCTGATCTGGTGCTCGATCCGTGGGCTCTGGCAGATGCGCACAGATACAAAGCGCTCGAGCTGATCTATCGCGATGACGCACACGCAGTGGGTGACGGCAGGCATGCAGAGCTAGCAGCCCACTATGCAGAGGCCTGGGATCGCGAGTGGTCTACAGTGGTGCTGACCTATGATCATGACGAGGACGGCACGATCGACACTGACGAGCGCAGAGGTGGTGTGCCTGTGGTCATGCTGACCAGTCGCAAGCGGTGGTATCTGTGAGCACTGCGACTGCAGAGTCACTGCTGCAGGCCATCCAGGCCCGACTGCAGGCAGAGATCGCTGGGATCCACATCAGCCAGCAGATCGACGCTGTGACGGCAGATCCGCGAGGCCTCGCGCACCTGGGCACTGCGGTGCTGCGGATCAGTGACGAGGTACTAGGGGAGTACCCCACCAGGCTGCAGGGTGTAGTGCGTGTGCTCGATACCATCGAGCTGCAGACTGCCTACAAAGTAGATCCGCGCGATCAGCTGACTGGCAGGGATGCGCTGCTAGCTCGAGGGCGCGCGATACGGATCGCGCTAACTGCTACTGCCTGGGGCGGTATCGACACCAGGCGAGTGGTTTACACAGGCAGCACCGGGCCAGTGCGCCACCCAGCCAGTGCAGAGTGGCTGGTGCTCGTGCAGACTTTTACGCTGTCTCGCTTTGCAGAGCTGGGCTGATGTTAGCGGATCCGGCGGTAGGTATATCGGTTGCGGATCTGGCTGTTGAAGTGCTGCCCGTAACTTCCAGCCCTGCGAAAACTATCCCAGGCAGCAGGCGGCACCCCAAAAAACTGGTACACATGCCCGCTGTCAAAGCCCAGCTGCAGCGAGGCAGAGTCAGGATCATAGCGCGCAGTATCCAGCGCACTGCTGCCGATGTAAAGGGTAGTGACTGGCACGTCTTGCTGGCGCTGCGCATCTTGCTGCCGCTGCGCATCTGCTGCCCTCTGCAGCGCCTCGCGCAGCACTGCCAGCCCGGTGAACGCTCGAGCATCGAGGCTGCCACTATCGTGATCGCCAAAGAAACTAGATGGCTGCCACCAGTCAGAGCTGTGCATGTTTGCCTTTGATCTAGAGATCGATGTGCCGCGCAGGGTGGTAGACCTGCTGCCCATGGATCTGATCGTATCAGAGGTTCAGCAGGCAGGCACTGATCTGCACGCTAGCCTCTACAGCAGCTGGCCAGTGAAAACAGGCAAAAGCAAGCGGGCTTGGCATATTGACCTGCTGCCTATTGGTTTCACAATAGTGAACGAGGTACGATATACAGGGTTCATAAAGACTGGCAGTCCGATCCTGCAGTCAAACTTACGGCAGACTGCCGATAATCTCTCAGAGCGCCTGGCAGACTTGCTGCCAGCCTCAATGCTAAAGGGGCTTGACGATGGCTGAAAGCGCAGTGCCAAAGGTGCCAAGGGATGGCAGCCTGACTCTCGAGGATGGCACCACCCCTACCGCGAACAGCTACACCGTGCAGTACAGCAACGCTGTGGCGTTCACCAATACGCAAACAGAGGCGATCCACGTTTTTAACCGTGGCAGCCGGATTTACACCAGAAAGGGCAATGATGGGATCCCCTCGTTTTCTTTTCAGGTGGTGTTCACCAGCTTTACGGACGGCACTGATGGCACTGTGATCGATGCCTTCGAGCAGGCAGGTGCTTTTAGCAGCTGGGTCAAGCAGTTGTCGACTTGTGAACACTACAATTTAAAAGGCACGTTCACGATCGAGGGCACAGATCACTCTGATGACACAGACCACACTGTGGTGTGCACAGGCCTGCGCCTCACCTCGTGGGATTTTGCAGAGGGTGATCCCTTTACTGCCACGTTCAACTGCGAGGTATTGGGAGCCATTACCTATACTGGCCCATCGTAGCGCAAACAAAAAAAGGGAGTATAAACCATGGATCTAGGTAAGCCTAGACGGCTAGACTTTGCGACTGTGCGAGAGCTGTGCACCTACTTTGATCGCAACCCTACGCGCGCCAGCTTCTGCGCACTAGGGCTGCTGTTTCCGCAGCGCCTCGAGCTGACAGCCCAGCAGGTAGACCAGCGCCACAGACAACTAGGCAACCTGCACGATCTGGGTGGCTGGCTGTACCAGCGGGGTGTGCAGTGCGGTACTGACGAGGTGGCACTGTCAGGCCTTGCGCAGCAGCTGTGGGATCATCTTCTGCCGCTTGCCTTCCCTGCCCAGCCAGAGGTCACAGCAGAGATGGGAAACTCTTAACCAGCGCGCGAGAGGACCTATACGCATGGCAGTGTGCGCGCTGGTGGGGTCAACAGCCTGCCTGGTTCTATCAGCTGACGAGGGCACAGCAGGTGCGCGCTGTGGCAGTCTGGCAGATAGCTTGCAGTGATCCTGATAGACTGTCACAGATAGAGAGTGCTGCAAAGCGGCAGCAGCTGCGCGAGAGGCTAGGCTAGTGGCTACAGGTACAGTCCGCATCACGAGCAGTGCTGACGTTAAGGCGATCACCCGCGCTAATCAGCGGCTACAAAGCGACTTCAAGCGCACAAAAGAGGAAGTCAAAAAGACAAAGGCGACAGTCGCGGATCTGGGCACTGCCTTAAAGGCTATCGCAGGCGCTGCAGTGCTCGAACGGGTAGTCACTGGGCTGGGGTCGCTCGTCGATCAGACGCTGCGCGCTCGCCTCGAGATCAAGTCACTTGCAGACCAGAGCAACGTCAGTGCAAAGCTGTTTGGGTCGCTGGCGCAAGGTGCCAGGGCTGCTAACGTCAGCGCAGATCAGCTGGCTGGATCGCTCAAAGCACTGACTGCAAAGGCCTATGAGGCCTCGCAGGGTGGTGCTAGCGCACAGGCAGAGTTTGCGGCACTAGGGATCAGCGCAGAGGATCTGGCTGGGCCTAGTGGCTCGATGCGCAGCACAGAGGAGGTATTCAGGCTAGTGCTGGCCCAGCTGGGCGCGATGCCTGACCAGACACAGCGCGCAGCAGCAGCGCAGAAGCTGCTGGGTGAGGGAGCGGGAGGCCTGACAGCAGCACTGGGTGAGCTGTCGACAAAGGGGCTGCAGCGGGCAGAAGATCGGGCAGCCGCGTTTACCCGGCAGCTCGAGGGGCCAGGGCTCGAGGCAGCGCAGAACTACCAGACCCAGATGCAGAAACTCGATCTGATCCAGCGGTCAGTGGGTGATTTGTTCGCTGGGATGGCCACCAGCATTCTGCCTGCCCTCACAGATGGGCTGGTTTATGTGTCAGTGCTGATCAGCGACACAGTGATCAGCACTTTTAATGACTTCATTACCACTGTGCAGATGGCTGGCAGTGGCCTGGCAGGCTTGGCAGAAGCATTTATCCGGTACAGCACCCTGGATTTTCAAGGTGCTGTAGATGCGATCAGCGACACTGGCACAGAGTTAGAGCGGCTGCGTGCAGAGGCGGGGCTGTCACTCAATCCCCTGCAGGCACTGGCAGATAATGTTTCTGGGGCGCATGACGCTGCGGTCGAGATGGTGCGCAAAGTGCGCGAGGCATCAGGCGAAACTGCAGACCTTGCGACGAACAGCACAGAGGCAGCGGAAGGCCTGCAGGCCATGCTGGATAAGCTCGAGGAAGCGGCAGAGAAAGCAAAAAAGGCAGAGCAAGAGCAGAGCAGGCTAAACCGTGCAGTCAAAGATGGGCAGCAGGTTTATGCGGACTACACCAGTGGGGGACTGGTGCCGCATGGCCTCGCGATGCAGCTATTCAGCGGGGAGATAGCAGATCGTGTGCAAGCCCAGCTGACACTGCAGCAGGTGCTGGCAGAGAATGCAGAGATCGAAGCCCAGCAAGCTGCAGAGGCAGAGGCTAGGGCTGCTCGCCAGAGTGAGATCAGGCAGGGTGCGATAGGCCTGATCTCACAGACTGCTGATGTTGTGGGCGATCTGGCTGGCCTGTTTGTCGACGCTGGCACAGCAAGTGACCAGATGACAGAGAAACAAAAGAAAGCAGCACGCACAGCCTTTGCAGTGCAGAAGGCAGCAGCACTGGCACAGGCGATCGTGGCCACTGCTGTGAGCATCGCGCAGACCCTAAACCCATCTGTGGGCGGTCCACCTCCGCTTAACTTCATCACTGCTGGGCTGGTGGGCGCTGCAGGGGCAGTGCAGATCGCCAAGATCGCCAGCCAGCAACCTGCCTTTGCGCTGGGTGGTGTGATGCCTGCCAGTGGTGCACCTGCACTGCTGCACCCTGGTGAGGGTGTGCTTAGTCAGGGTGCAGTGGATGCCATGGGCGGCAGGGGTGGCCTGGCTGCACAGAATGCACGCAGCGGCACTGGGGCTGTTGGGCCTGCAGTGGTGGTGCAGTGGAAGCACATACGGCAGAGCTTCCGCGCAGAGGTCACAGACGCCGGGAGGGGCACTGGCCCCATGCGCGAGATCAGGCGCGATGGTAGGCGAGCAGGGCAGAGGCGCTATCAGATGCGCCAGAATTATGGGGCACTGTGATGGGTGAGCAGGTAAGGACAGCACTGCGTGGGATCCTGATCCCTGACCGCTACGTCACAGCCTACGATCCAGCGCAGGTGGTGGGCACTGCAGCGACACAGGCTGGGCCTCGAGCTGGCAGGCCTGTGCAGACCAGCACCACTGCCACGGATCTGGTGCTCGAGGGCACAGGCACACAGACTGGCACTGTGCTGATTCAGACAGCGCGTGGTGGGTATGCAGAGCCAGACGGGGCTGCCTTTGTCTGGCGCGAGAGCACCAGCGATACCTACAGAGGCTGGGATGTGCCCTGCGCGATCAGTGGATGGGAACACATCGTATGGACTACTGGCAGCGGCTACCGCTACCCTGCTGGTGTGGTCGCTGACGATGACTCGATCCTAGTGGCTAGCAGCCTGGTGAGTGGCGGAAACACTACTGTGGTGCTCCACAAGCGCAGCGCATCTGCTGGCACCTGGGGCACCTCTGGCCTGTTTGTCAACGGTGCCAGCACCAATGTGGTGCACACAGAAACCACTGTGCAGTACCTACACCCAGCTATGTGCAAGATGACCGCAGGCAGGCTGCAGCTGTACCACCTCGTCTGCGATGGCACAGCCAACCTGTGCCAGATCAGCCAGGCATACAGTGATGATGATGGCAACCAGTGGCGCACTGGTGCGCGCTGGGTGCTCGAGTCTCCGATCAGCCTGGCCACCTACACACCAAAGCGGATCCGGGTTGCATACGGAAACGGGCAGCACTGCCTGGTGGTGTGGTCGAGCACTGCCACAGATGAGGTGCTGCACCAGTTTGCTAGCGATGACGAGGGAAACACCTTCGAGCTGGTAGCTGTGTGGTCTGGCGCATCTGGGCAGCGAGGTGGCAACCCGGATCTGGTGTACCACCGTGGCAGGTTTGTGCTGGTGTTCAGCAGCCCTGATGTGACGATCGGCAGTGGGTATGCCACCAAGATCGCCAGAGTGGGATCTGCTTTTACCAGCTTCCTCGATGTGGACAGCGAAAAACCGCAGACGGCTGCAGGGGCTGATCTAGATCAGCAGGATGGCTCTGCAGATATTGCCTCTGGCCGCTTGTTTTCTGACTGGGATCAGAGCCTGTGTCAGCTCGAGAGCGGAGAGCTGCTGTGGTACTGGCGAGGCAACAACCCAGGCACAGCCTATGTAGCGCGCAGTGTGGATGGTGGCGATACCTGGCAGAGTGCAGGGCTGGGTGTGAGCAGCACTGCTGTGTGGTATCGAGGCGATGCAGTGACCAGCTATCAGGATCGGCCCCGTCACTTTCACATGGTTGCCCAGCGCGGCAGGGTGGTGTGCATTCATAACTGGGAGGCCAACACAGCCACAGCTGACTGGTCACTGGGTGCCATGCACCTGGGGGGATACAGCACCGTAACCTTGCCAGCAGCAGACCTGCTGCAGCGCGCAGATAAGCAGACCCACTGGGTGCACAACTGGCTGCCGTTTGAGCTGCCTGGGGATATGGGCTGGACGCGCGCAGTAACAGGGGCAGCCACTGACACCCTGACTAATGGCGCAGTGCAGATCGCTGGTGGGCTCACTACCCAGCTGTCCTATACCTACAATGCAAGCGCAGGCCCGACCGTGGCAGAGGGGCTGGTGTGCCGCTGGCGATTGACCGTTAACAGCGGCAATATTGATTGGAAGATCCACAACGATGATGGATCAGAAGACTATGCGATCGAGATCAGAGCCAGCACCAGCACCCTGACACTGCGCGATCAGAACGCGATCACACAGCTCGCACAGGCCACAGGGCTGGGTGGCTCCTATGATGTGCTGGTAGGCATGCGGGGCAGCTCTGCAGTGGTCTGGTATCGCGAGGCCACCACACTGGGTGAGGATCGCAAGTGGGTGCTGCTGCACGCTGCCACAGGCCTGACTGATGGTGGTGGCACGTTGGGCGCGCCTCGATGGCAGTGGGGCAAGCTGCGCACCACTCCAGCCTGTAATGCAGACGTGTATGAGCACCATGCAGTCTGGGATGAGTATACCGGCCAGGGGCTAGGGGCGGATCTCTCGAGGCCTGATGATCTTTTCCCGCGCACCTACAGCACAGATCCCAGCTATGTCGCTAACGGACTGCAGATCCGCGCAGTGGATGGGCCCACTAGCAAGGGTGACACCTGGCAGGTGGATCCGGCCTACAACTACCCAGCCAGTGCAGTGCTGCCTGGCCACACGGCTAGCCCTCGTCAGGGCTGGCGCTCCACAGATACCCCTGGTGATATGGAGATCCCATTTACCAGGGATGACAGTCTGTATCCGCTGATGGGTGGCTATCTGCTGGGCTGCTATGTGGACCGGATCAATTTTCCAAAGTTCAAGATCGCAGGCCTTCTATCGTCCGGCTGGTCAGAGCTGGCAGACGTGGACTGCAGCGAGGTGGTGGGCTTTTTGCGGGAGGGCAGCACCGTTAAGCCGCGCACCACATCAGCAGGGGCAGATGGCTACTATCTGGCAGAAGACCAGTTAGCAGGCGGGTACTTCTATTTTCCGACCAGTGGTGATGTGCGCAAGATCATAGGCAACAGTGCAGGCTACTGGGCAAGCGGCACTGTGGCAGAGCAGCGCGCGATCTTGTGGCTCGAGGGCTGCGATGGTGGCGAGGATGCCAGCGGTGATGCAGGCCAGATCTGGTTTCCTCGAGCACTGGTCACCATCGCGATGGCAGATGAAGACGTGCAGTTTAAGGCGCTGCGCATCGAGGTGGACGACGGTAACAGCGCGCCAGACCCTGCAGAGGGGTACTACACGATCGGCACGCTGGCGCTGGGGCACATCGCAGTGCTGGGGCGCGAATATGACTGGGGCTATAGCCACGAGCGTCAGAGCTACACAGAGATCGCGCAGTATGACGATGGCACGATCCGCACCAGCAAGCGAGGCCCAGCGCGCAGAGTCTACCGGATAGGCTACGGCGAGGGTGTGGACGTGACAGCAGCTCGAGGTGGTAACAACAGCCCTGACTACGTGCGCGCCACAGATGCCAGCGGAGCGCCACCTGTGGGCAGCGTAGACACAGAGCCACTGCTGCTGGATGGCCTGCTGCAGCGCCTCGATGGGGCGGATCAGCCGATCGTATTCTGTCCGCTACTGCCTGTGGCTACAGGCGCAAGTGGAGACACAGCCACCGTGCAGCTGTGGGATCAGGCTGCAGGGGCGCTCTATAGCAGGCTGACCAGCAGCTCTGTGCGGCTAGAGTCTGTGGTAGGCGATGACTACACAGACGAGCTGTACCGTATTGCCACCCTAGAATTTACAGAGATCACCTGATGCCCCTGGGCCTGACAGCTGCAGAGCTGCGTGCAGAGTGGGTGCTGCTGCTCGATCTCGAGTGGGCCAGCACTGTGATCCGCTGGTCGAGTGGGCCAGAGGTGGTGATCAGCAGCGAGGCAGGCGATCTGACCTACCAGGGAGGCCTGCCTGTATCATGGGAGGATGCAGCGGATCTGCTGTCCACCTCGACAGCTGCCCGGTCGCTGTCGTTTCCTGATCTGCACTTCCCTCCACACATTAATGTGCCGGCACTTGTGGCTGCTGGGCATGATCTGGCAGCCGCTCGAGCACAGGTCAGCGTGTGGTCACCAGGCAGGACACACGAGCAGCGGATCCCTCTGCTGTCTGGCAGAGTCTACGCGCCCACCTATGGGGCAGCAGGCGAGCCAGTAGGCCTGACGATCGAGTCACGAGCTTTTGAGGATCGCGCACTGCTGATCCCAGAGGATGCGAGAGTTAGCCCTACCACCTGGCCAGCAGCAGACAGCAGCGCCTATGGCCGACCCTATCCGCTAGTGATCGGCAAGCCTGGCAGGTACACAGAGGCTGATGGCAGCGAGGGCAAGACCACAGGATCGCCAGCCTACCCGGTAGACGTAGCAGGCAAGCGGTTTTTGATTGCTGGTCACAGAGTGCAGGCCACCATGATCCGCCTGATCAACATCGACAAAGGCGAGGCCAGGGATGAAACCATCGAGCATGTGCAGGATGGGCTGGGCAGGGTGGTGGCCACTTGTGTGGTGAGTGGCACAGGCCTATCTGTCGTCGAGGGTGACGAGTATTGGGCACGCTGGGATGATGGGCTAGGCGCTACAGATGCAGAGGGAGGCACCTTGCATGGTGCTGGCGAGGTGCTGCGCTACCTGCTGCGCCGCTCGTCGATCCCATACGATAGGGGCAGGACGTATGCGGCACTGCGCCAGCTTGATCAGTACCAGATTGACACGTATGCAGACGATCCCGACGTAACGATCTGGGATTACATCGCGGATAATCTGCTGCCCATTCTGCCGCTGTCTGTAGTGACTGGGCCTCGAGGCCTGCGCCCTATCTTGCTGCAGCCGGATCCGCGCCAGCTCGATGCCATCGATCACATGGATGCAGGGCCACAGGCCCAGCGCGCTAGTCAGGTGCAATACAGCACAGCAGAGCCGATCCAGCGTGTGCAGGTCGAGTATGCGCCGCGTGGTGACAGTGGGGACTATCTACGCACCTGCACGCTGTCTGGTGACAGTGCGGACAGTGCGCGCAGTGTGCCTCTGCGCAAGAGTGCACAGCGATACGTGCGCGATGGCGAGGGGCTGGCCACTCTGCGGATCGAGACGGATCTAGTGTATGACACTGCCACAGCAGAGCTGATCGCTGGGGTACAGGCGGCACTGCACGCGATGCCCTATCGAGAGATCACATACGACTGTGACCCATCGCGCTGGGGCTACCTCGAGCCAGGCGATGTGCTGACCCTGACAGATCCCGATCTGGCACTCACAGATCAGGTCTGCATAGTGCAGGCGATCAGCTGGTCAGCCACCACAGTGCAGGTGCAGCTGGTGCTACCGGCAACCCTCTGATCTGTTATTGTTTGCCATGTAGAGAGGTACTGCGATGGCAAGCACGATCACTGCACTAGACACACCCACTGATGTGAGTCTCACCACCACCACTCTGCAGGTCAATCTGCCAGAGGATGCAACCCGCTGGTCTATCAGCTGTGGCTCTGATGTGCTGTGGTATCCGACTGGCACAGATGGTGGCAGCGTCAATGCCAACGCAGAAACTCTGCCCCTGGCCAGCGGGGCGATCGTAGAGATGCCCTGCCCTGGTGCCTCGCCACCAGCTCGAGCCAGGGGCGGCAGCACTGTGTTTTTGGCTCTGGCTAGCGGCACTGCAACTGCCACTGTCACTGTGAGGGCAGGCAGGTGATCCGCTTTCTCGCGCCACAGGTCAAGGCAGACTCTCGAGCCTTGACCCTTGATCTGGCAGGATCTGGTGGGTCACTGGCTGACCTTGCATCGCTGACTGTGACTGTGCGCGATGAAAACAGCAGCGCAGTGCGCACAGCCTCTGCTATCGCCTACGGGGTTGGAACCACTAATAACAGCTGGGTCTACTTCAGCAGCTTGCTGGGGATCTTCCCCGACTACGATGGCAGCAGGGATACGCTGTCAGTCGTACTGACGCCCACTGGTGCCCTAACCTGGGGCGAAAACGGGGTAGGTCCGCGCATTATTCGCTTTAAAGGCGACAGCAGCCAGAGCAACGACACCCAGTGTTTCCGGAACACCACAGGCACTGACCGGATCCTGGGTGCGAATATCACAGGTGCATCAGCAGCTGTCTATGTCGGATCCGGCACTTTCGATGCGCGCGCACTGTCCGCACATTTTTCGCTGGGTGCTACTCTATCAGGTTGGACTGACACAGCGCCCACACAGGGTGAGCAGATCGCAGCCGTAAAGGCGCAGTCCCGCAGGGCTTCTGCGATTGTGGCGACACAGACAGAGGCGGCACTGCTAGACCTTGGCACCACTGATGCGCTGGCGCTGGGGCTGTCCTCGATCCTGGGCACCAAAGCCTCTACAGTGACCCAGTCTGCTGATGGCATCACTTTCGATTTGGGCACTACACAGATGCAGGTGCGATATGTGCATCTATTCCACAGCAGAGGGGAGTAGCGATGTGGACGATCCGCGACGCTGCAGGCATTGAGGTGGCCACTGTGGCCATTGACCCTGTGAGCAGTGCGACTGTGGCATGCGCAGTGCTGGCAGCTCTGGCAGCGGGTGATGGGGCCACTGTGGAAGTCACTAGCACTGGTGAGGGCTGGACAGTCCGCAGTGGGTCTGCGGTCTACACTGTGGAGCCACAGGCATGAGCGTGTCACGGATCCGCGCAGAATATCGCAGGGCTAGGCGATCACTGCGCTTGGCACAGGACGAGCTAGATGGGGCAGTCGAGGATCTGGCAGATGCGCTGGGCGATCTCGACACCACCCAGGCAGTGCTGCTCCAGGCCACCCTTGACCAGCTCGAGGAGCTGTGCGGGAGGCTGGCGCAGAAGGTTGCTAACCTAGGGCTCGAGCTAGACGATGCGCGAGAGGAGAGGCAGCAGCGCAGGCGCGAGGCCTGGCAAGAGGTGCGGGCAGCTCTGGCCCGCTTTGGCCCGTCTGTCCTCGATGTGCTGCGCGATGTGCTCGAGATCCAGGCAGCGCCTCGAGGCGACAGACTGGCCAGGGCTGTGCAGTCCCTGCTAGATCACGCAGAGATTCCACTGTCAGAGGCAGAGATCGAGCATGTCACAGCACTGGCTGATCAAATCGTGGGAGCCCTCGATGGCTAGTGATCGCCGGATCTGGGCTGTGGTGGGGTTTCTGCTGGGCATGGCAGTGGCAGGCGGCAGCCTGACGATCGGAGATCTGGTGCTGGTGTCAGAGCTGGTGCCAGAGGACTGCCCAGAGCCAGAGCCAGAGCCCGCACCACAGCCACCAGCACTGCCAGAGGGGCCAGAGTGAACCAGCAGCAGCTATGGGCCAGCCTCGAGGGGCTGCCACACGCACCTGCGCGCCACTCTGTGCTGTGCGCTGCGCTGTCTGACTTGGGAGCGCAAGAGCAGCCACCCCGCAGCAACAGTGGGCCACAGATCGATCATCTGGTCAGAGGGATCGCGGATTACTGGTGGTCTGATCTGATCCAGCCTGACTGGTGCGCTGCAGCAGTGTCGCATTGGGTCAGGCGAGGGCTGGGCCTGGCTGACTGGGATCGCAGGCGCGTAAAGCCTTTCGCACCATCGATCGAGGGCCACCCATGGGGGCAGTGGTTTGTAGGCTGTAAGCAGCTCTGGCAGTGGTCAGAGGAGCACCCAGAGACACAGCTGTCAGAGCCAGAGCCAGGCGCAGTGTGGATCATTGGCCACAAGCGAGGCGATCGACAGGTCTACCAGCACACAGGGCTGGTGCTGTCGGTCCACCCTGACGAGGCGCAGATCCAGACGATCGAAGGCAACTTGGGCAGTGAGGTGGCCAGCAGGCGCATGGGTGCCGATACCCCGATCTGCTACATCGCCTGGTGGGCAGTGCTGTGAGTGCTGATGCGCTCGAGCGGCTAGAGCGGAGGGTGCGCGATCTGGACGATCGGGTGCGTGCCTGTGAGCAGTCGATCGAGCAGCTGCGCAGCAGCACTGGCAGGGAGGCCACAGAGCTGCGCACCAGCCTGCAGGCAGTTTCTCGCGATCTCGAGACGCTGACCGTCACGCTGCGCGACTGGCGGCAGGATCTAGATGGGTGGTGGCGTGAAAGGTGGCCCAGCCTCGAGGGCAGGCTGTCACGCATCGAGGCGACCACAGAGGCAGTGCAGCAGAGGGTGGCACAGCCAGCAGCGCCTGTGACGCCGGTCAGCCATATGGACTGGCGAGGGCTAGGCCTGATCGCTGCTGTCCTATTTGGGGGTGGGCTGACTGTGGGTGGCGGTGGTGGCGGTGCTATCGCTGCCATGCTGGCCCAGCCTCAACAGCAGCAGAGCCAGCCTGCGCAATAGCAGACTGGCTCTGTGTCCCTGTGGCGCAGTGCGCGCTAGCTAGTCGCTGCACCTGCCTTTAGCTGCTCGATCAGCTCCTCTGCCTCGCGCCAGGCGCGGCTGTAGGCATCGCGCTCTGTCTTGCCGCAGTGGAGCCGCTCCCAAGTGCGCACTACCCGGATGCAGCCCCTAGCCCTCTCGCTGATCATGCTCACGCGCTCGATCCCTGGCTCCACTTCGAGCACTGCGATCCGGCGATACCTGCCCCAGCAGGTAGAGGGCATCTGCGCGCTGGCGCACTGGATGATGTAGTGTCGGTCTGTCATGGTGTCTCCCTTTTGGGGCGCTGTGCGCCCCTGTGATGGCTAGCTGTGAGTCTCGAGGTGCTGGCGGTAGTCCTGCCCGCTGTTGAGGGCGCGCACAATCAGGGCAGCCTTTACCGCAGTAGAGGCAGTGACTACGCGCACAGGGCGCGAGGCCTGGCGGTATACGATGCGACCGATCCGATAGTAGCTGCTCATGGTGACTCCCTTTTGGGGCGCTGTGCGCCCCTGTGTGTGGTGGCTAGGCTGCCTGGCAGATGGAGCTGAAGTCAAGATCGGCCACACCAGCAAAGTCAGCATCAAGGCTCTTGAATGCATTGCGCGCAGTGTAGGCGATCTCCTCAATCTCGTTACGGTTGAGGTTAAGCAGGCGATAGATCGCAAAGTCGCCGGAAAAGACGAGCGAAAGCACGATGTAGCGATCTCCGCTGTGACGGTCAGTGATGGTGTGCATGGTGGTGGCTCCCTTTGTTGTGTGTTGTCTACTTAATGAGACACCCTACAACGTGCCACGAAAAACACCAGAAAAATAGTCACAGCTGGCAGCAGTGCAGGCGCAGGCTGTAGCCAGGCCCATCCACAGAGCCAGACAGCAGCACACGCTGGGCTCTGCCGCCTTTGCGGATCGCGAGGGGCAGGCCTGACTGGCCGGTCAGCTCGAGCGCCTGGCCAGTGCGCTGCAGCTCTGCAGCTAGCCTGTGCAGCAGCGCATACCCTGCGCCATCCCTGTGCACTACGTCATACAGCTTCTGACTGCCCATCGCGAGAGCCTGCAGGGGCTGGCGCGCGATCGGCACCATGCCAGCAGATGCCAGGCTGGTGCGCTGGCGCTGCAGAGTGCTCACAGTGTCGATCCGCACTGGTGCAGTGGCTGGGATCTGGCCTGTGGCCTGCGAGACATAGACTCTGCGCAGGCGCGGCACCTGCCTGCCTACCTGCTGCAGATCGATCTCTGGATCCGCGCCTAGCAGATCCCAGCCAGTTAGCCCTGATGGGGCAGGCCTGGCAGCTACACACTGTGGCTCTGCCTCTGTCCGCTGCTCTGTGTGCAGAGGGATCAGGGCGACAGCCACATCTAGCCCCTGCAAATCATACAGGGTTGCGCCGCATGCCTTGGTTTTCATGTGATCTCCAGATCAAGCACTGCGTGTGTGTGGTAGCTGGGCTGCACCAGTCTGCCGATCAGTAGCCGCCAGCCCTCGCCATCATGGGCCAGCCAAGCTGTCTGCAGTCTGCCAGCCCTGCCATAGCGGTAGGGAATGGCATAGGCCTGCGAGGGGCACAGCGGCACATCAGACAGCACATCGTGGATCGCTGTCACAGCCACAGCGCGCAGCGTGTCTAGGCTGCATGGCTCTGCCAGCTGGTAATGCAGGCGAGAGCTCTCCCCTGTGCCTGTGGTGCCTCGCGCCAGCTCGCCAGTGCGGTAGATCGTGCCAGTGTCGAGGCACTGGCGAGCTGCCACTAGGGGCTGCCCATCTGCTGCCCACTGTGCTGGTGCTCGCCTCTGCACTGCGCTGCGCGTCTGCAGCTCGAGCTGGTGGCCAGCGTGTGACAGTCTAACCAGCATATTCGCTCCAGCGTGAAAGGGAGGTATCAGCGATCCAGGCATCCATGATCTGCTGTGCGTGTTCGAGGCTGCCAGCCACTCTGACAGTGCGGCGCAGCCTCTGCTGGCGCGCAGGGCTGTAGTCCGTATGGTGCACCAGCCAGCTGTGATAGCCTGGCCTATCGTGATGAATGATCGCCCACTTCCGCACAGCGGCATCATCGCCACAGTCGCGGTAGAAGGTGCACAGCTCGATGATCTGGCCAGGCCTAGCTGCCTGCGCAGCGCGCTGGGGCAGCACCAGCCCCAGCTGCTGTGGTCCGCAGTCCGCTGGTGTGGGTCGCTTGTCAGACCGTAGCCGTAGCAGCTCACCACTGACAGCCAGAGATGATGCGCCGCTGACCAGCTCAAGGCCAGCGCGAGTGCGCGACAGATCCCAGCCCTGTGCTGTGGTGCTGGTCTGGATCTGCACCTCGATGGGTGTGGGCTCGATCCAGTCGAGCTGTGCACCAGTGCTGGCAGGCAGTGCTGGGCCTGCGATCGAGGGCATGGCATCCAGCTGATCGGTGCAGGCGATCTCTCCAGCAGTCAGCAGGCCAGAGCTGTGAGCCACAGCCACCAGCACTGCCACAGTGCTGCCCTGCTCGTCAAGGCATCGCGCAACAGCCAGCAGGTCTGCAGTGTAGGCAGCTTTTGCCTTCCACTGCTGATCGATGACGATCCCCTCCCATCCGTCTGCCAGCACCTGCTGCCACAGCCCAGGCAGATCCTCGCGCTGCACAGTCTGCTGCCAGGCGCGCTGCACCTGTGGGTGATCAGGGCAGTGACCCTTGATCACACGAGCGCACAGCAGCTCTGGCTGGTGCGCTCGCAGGTGCAGTGTGTCTGCCACAGTCGATCGACCGTCTAGCGTCGACACCACCTCGATCACAGCATCGCCACAGCCGGTAAATGCTTCCTCGATGGCTGGCGCATGGATCTGGCTGGTCTGTGACCAGACCTTGCCACAGATCACCACAGCGGCGATCCCGTCATATTTGCGCTGCACCTGCACCTGCTCTGGCAAGTGCTGCCAGTCAGGACAGCGGCGCAGGCGAGGCCTGCAGCAGCGCGCTAGCTCCAGACTGGTGGCAGGCGGAATGTGCGCCTGCTCGCTGATCTTGATCTGCACCATTGTGACTCCCTACAATGTCTACATATGTAGCGGCTCCACAGCTGGCAACAAAAAAAGTGCAGATAGGTAGACTCTACAGATCCTTGCGCCAGATCCGCAGCACCTGCTCACAGGTCAGCGGGCCACTAGCCTGCACGAGCTGGTGCAGTCGCTCGAGCTGCTGCAGCCTCTCGCGCATGGCCTCGAGCTGCTGTAGGGCTGGGTCTACGGCATGCCCTCGCCTGACAGACAGCGCGATCAGGGCTGCTGTGATGTAGTCAGCCATCAAGCTGATCAAGGCGCTGCAGGATGGCGAGTGCCGCAGAGTCAGGGCTGCGCCCATACGCACTGACAGCCCCTGCCTCGAGATCCGCGTCAACCTGCCACACCAGATCGCTGCTGCCCGCGTCATCGAGGATCGGAGGGTAGGTCAGCTCTGCAGACAGCTTGATCTCTGCGCTGCTGCGGACTGCGATCCGGTCAGCCAGCTGGGCCAGCACAGCCAGGGGCGATAGCTCGCCAGCGATGTGCCACCAGGCAGGCTGCCTCTGTGTCCAGCTGTGGATCGTGCTGCGCGCCAGCTCGAGCTGCTGGGCCTGGTTCTCGACTGTCAGGCCCAGTGCTTTACGATGGGCTAGCGCACAGTCCGCAATGGATGGGCGTTTTTGCATTCTGTCTCCCTCTTTTTTGTTGTGTCTACTTGACGCGACACGATCCAGACTAGTAGACATGGGGCAGGGGCGCAACCCCTAAAGGGAGATCCGATGAAGCATGAGACAGAGAGTCTGACCGATCTGGTGGGTGAGGCTGTGGCAGCCCTGGGCCTGCTGGTGCTGCTGTTCCTCGCCTACGGGGTGCTCGCATGAGCCCCACAGTCAAGATCACAGCAGAGGGGCTGATCACGATCCGCACCTCGATGGACACTGACCAGATCAGCCCTGCGCTGGTCAAGGCCACCACCCAGATCAGCGATGTGTATAAGGGCGAAAAAGCGCACAAGTACAGCTACGCTGACCTGCCCTCTGTGCTGGCAGTGGTCAGGCCTGTGCTGATCACCTGCCAGCTCGCCTGCCTGCAGGGGCAGGTGCTGCACCTGCTGAAAGACCAGCAGACCTATGCGCTGGGCTACGATGGGGTGATGTGTGCTACCAGGCTGCTGCACGTCAGTGGCCAGTGGATCGAGGCCTATACTGCGATGCCGAGCGATCGTCAGGGTGGCCCACATGGCCAGGGCAGCGCGTATACCTATGCTCGCAGGTATGGGCTGCTGGCACTGCTGGGGATCAGCGCCACTGATGACGATGGGGCAGCAGCCCAGCAGGCGAGGCAGAGGCAGGCGGCACCAGCAGCACCTGCAGTCGACCCTGATCAGTGGCCTGCCAGTCAGGTAGAGGTGGCCAGCGCCAGAGATCAGCTGCGCAGGCTCTGGCACGCAAAGCTGGGGCGGCAGCCATTCCGGCTGACTGATGACGAGCGGCACAGGGTGCAGCGTGCCGCGTTTGGTTTTTCCTCGCTGTCTGACATTCCAGAGACGGCGGCAGTGGGCAAGCTCGAGCGGCTGCGCAGGGCTACAGACAGCGAGATCCAGGCGCTGATCCTGCGTGGCAAGGGTGGCAGTGATGGGCGGTAGGGCATCGAGAGACAAGGGAGCGCGAGGCGAGCGCGAGGCCTGCGATCTGCTGTCAGCCTGCACAGGGCTGGAGTGGCAGCGTAGCCTGGTGCAGACCAGGGGCGGAGGCACAGAGGCACCTGATGTGGTGCCAGTGGATGCCCCAGACTGGGATCGAGTACACATCGAGGTCAAGCGGCAGAAGGCAGTGGATAAGCGGGCAGCGATGCGCCAGGCCTGCCATGACGCTGGGCTGGATGGGATCCCGATCCTGCTCTATCGCGAGGATCGGCGGGAGTGGCGCGCAGTGATCCGGCTCTGTGATCTGCTGGCGCTGGCTGACTGGTCAGAGGAGCGAGAGCAGGCGATTGCTGCAGAGGCTGGGTGCGATGTGCGCGCAGTGCCCTTGTTGCAGTTTCTCGCAGTCGCACTGCGAGGTGCCTAGTGCTGCCCCGTATCGATCCGCTGGGTGGGCCTGCTGATGTGCTCGATAGCCTGCGCGCTGGCGGCATGACGGTGGCCCAGCTGATGCGAGACACTGGCCGGTCTGACGTAAACGTCAGGCGGTGCTTGTGGTCGCTGGGTCGCGATGGGCTGGTGCAGTCGCTGGGGATCAGCTGGTATCTGACTGTGCGAGGCAGAAACGCTGCCTGGGCACTACAGCACAGAGTGCCAACCCACCGCCTGCAGTGGTCTATGGCCTTCCTCGATATGCTGCTGGAGCATGGGCCACTGCCGCGCCCAGCGTCGATCCGGAGTCAGGATCGCGCACTTGCAAAGCTCAAAAAACTGGGCCTGGTAGACTTGATCTGCACTAAAGGCACGCACTGCCTGCGCGTCACAGAGGCAGGGGCTGGTCTGGTGCAGCAGTGGAGAGAGCATGAGCAGCGCCAGTGACCTGCCAGCAGAGATGATCCAGGCTTGGGTGGATGCAGTCAGCGAGGGTGCATCTACTGCGATTCTCGAGTGCCTGCACACCAGCAGCCCGATGGGCTGGGCCACTCTGTCTGATGCAGAGGGAGGCAGGCGGATCGCGCTGGTGATGGTGGTGGTGGGAGAGCAGCTGTGCGCTGACGTGCTCGAGCAGCTGCGCGCAGTGGGTGTGCAGTCCTGTGCAGTCGAGCCATACGACAGCTGACAAGGGAGACAGCATGACACTATCTCTGTTTGGGCCAGGCCCATGCACTGTGCAGGCTGTGGCGTCTACGCTGGATCGCGATCATTACCTTGGATCCACAGATCGCGGAATCGCATGGCGCGATGAATTTGGGTGTTTGGTTTTAGCCTCGCCTACTTCTCGGCACATGCCTTGCGACTGGTTGGAACTGTCGCGCTGGTGTCTGGTCGGTCGAAAAAACGGTGGTTCCAAACAATGGAAGGCAGCCTTGCCATGGGTCAGATCGTTGGGAGTTACAACAGTCATCAGCTATAGCGACCCAAGTGCAAAGCATACTGGCGCACTGTATCGTGCATGCGGCTGGCTGTGGGCCCCAACGTGGCACCGACTAAGGCCCCCTCCGTCACAGGGAGGCACTTGGGATGGGATAACGCTGCAGGCAGTGAAAGATCGCTGGGTTTACCCTTTAGCCCCTGATGCGCGCAGAATGCAGGTTTTGTGCATTAAAGAGCAGGGATTGCTCAAAAGATACCCGTGGGCAGAGTGGAGGGAGCCAAAATTTAGGCGAGGGCGGTTAGTGGGCGGCACTGGTGGCTGTGACTTTCAAGCATTTAAAAGGGAGACAGCATGACACTGAGAGAGCTAGGCCAGATCCGCGACTGGCTACACAGCCTCGATGCCATCGAGGTAGGGCAGGTGATCGAGCGCGCACAGCGTGCCGCGCAGGATCAGGCTTTCGCTGGGATGGCCACAGGCGCACTGCTCGATGAGGTGGAGATCACAGGCACGCTGGTGCTGGCCTGGCTGCAGCAGCAGCTGGAGGCTGCGCCCTAGCCATGCGCTGCGCCTTTTTTGCCCATCTGCGAGATCCTAGGCCAGTGCTGCGCGATCTGCAGTGGCAGAGGCTGGCGCACAGGCTGCAGCAGACAGCGCAGGCCTCGAGCAAGCATCAGATCCCCTGCTGGTCACCAGCGGGCTACCCAGCAGGCACGCTGCGCCGATCCCTGGCATCCGTCGAGGTGGTGTCAGCCCTGGTGCTGGACTACGATCAGCAGATGCCGCTGGCGGAGGCTGCAGATCGCTGGCAGGGCTGGCAGGGAGTGGCGCATACGACCTACAGCCACAGCGAGGCAGAGCCACGGTGCAGAGTGGTGCTGCCCCTACTGGTGCCCATCGCGGCTGCTGTCTGGTCTGCGGTCTACCGCGCCTGTGTGGCCCAGGATGGGGACCGGGCAGATCCCAGCTGCAGTGACCCCAGCAGGATCTACCTGCTACCAGGCAGCCCAGATCCGACCACAGCCACCAGCGTGCAGCTCGAGGGGCAGCGCCTTGATCTGTCAGAGCTGGCAGCCAGGGTGCGGCAGAGGCTGGCACAGCAGCAGAGGCAGAGGCAGCAGAGGCGCAGGCCTGTCTGGCAGGACAGCGCGAGGGGCAGAGACAGAGCGCGCAGGCAGGCGATGGCAGAGGATCCGGAGGTGCGGCACAGGCTGGCACTGGCCTGGGGTGCTCGAGTGCACCAGCGAGGCACAGCTAGGGTGGCCACAGGGCTGCAGTGCCCTGGCTGCGATCGGCACAGCGTCTGGTATGTGATCGACTGCCAGACGCGCACCACAGCGCGATGCAACCATGCAGACAGCTGTGGCTGGTATGGCCCACTATGGGCGCTGAACGAATAAAAAGGGGAGAGGTGAAGTCATGCAACGGATACCAGATCAGCAGTTGGATCAGCTGCTGGGCATTGACAGCAGCAGCCCAGCTGCGCGGATCGAGGCAGGCACAGAGCTGCTGCAGTCCCTGCTGGATGGGCTGGCCACAGCAAGCAGCAAGCGAGACAGGGGCAGAGTGCTGGCAGGGGTACTGCGAGACGCTGGCCAGCTCGAGACGCTGGCAGGCCTGGCAGTGCATCAGCCTGCAGGCTGGGCAGCAGGCCTGGCAGAGATCCGGGAGACAGAGGTCAGCCAGCGCACAGTGCGCGATCTGGAGTCAGCAGTGCGGGCAGTGGTCAAGGCTGGCCACCAGTCAGAGGCACCAGCGCACCAGGCTCACAGACTGCCTGCAGGCTGGGTGGTGCCAGATGGCTACGCTGTCAGCACTGCTGGGGTCTACCGGGACAGAGGCGAGCACCCAGAGCTGGTGTGCAGTCACTGGCTCGCATGCAGTGAGACAGTGCGCGATGTGGAGACAGACGAGCGCAGCGCAGTGGTCAAGTGGCCTAGGGGTAGCGCAACAGTGCCGCTGGCAGAGCTGGGCAGTGCTCCACAGCTGACACAGACGCTGGCTGGGGCTGGCGCAGCAGTGCACGCGGATAACGGCAGGGCTGTGGCTCGCTATCTGTCAGAGTGCCTGTATCGCAGCACTGACCTGCCAGTCAGGCAGACGTGCAGCAGGCTGGGCTGGGTGTCTGGCGGCTTCCTCTGTGGCGAGCAGTGGATCGGCGATATGGGCCAGCGTGTGCACCTGCAGGGCTGTGAGGATCTGGCACACGCACTGCGAGAGCAGGGCAGCTATCACGAGTGGCAGAGGGCACTTGAGCAGGTGCAAGACCAGCCCTATGCCTGGCTGGCTGTGTATGCGTCTGTGGCCTCGCCTCTGCTGGCCTGGCTGGGCTGCACACAGGGCTGGATCGTCGACTTCAGCGGGGCCACCTCGCAGGGCAAGACTACGATCCTGCGCCTGGCAGCTAGCGTGTGGGGCCTGCCTACCCAGCAGGGGCTGCTGCGTTCCTGGGATAGCACCACCAACTACATCGAGGCGCAGGCCAGCATTCTGCGCCACCTGCCCCTGCTGCTGGACGATACAAAGCAGAGCAAGCGGAAGCACCAGATCGCACAGGTGCTGTATAGCCATGCCTACGGTCAGAGCAAGGGCAGAGCAAAACCAGGCAGGGGCGCGCGATCCGTCGACACTAGGCAGGTGCTGCGCTGGCAGTCGATCCTGCTGTCGACGGGTGAGGCACGCATCACCAGCTATAGCGAGGACGAGGGAGCCAGAGCGCGAGTGCTGGCGCTCGAGGGCAGCCCACTGGCCAGCGGGCAGCAGGCCTGGCAGCTCACAGAGACTGTGCTGCAGCACTATGGGCACCTGGGGCCTATGGTGGTCGACCGGGTGCAGATGATGGGCACCCACTGGCGATCGCGCTACAGCAGCCTGCTAGCGATGCACAGGGCGCAGATGGTAGACCAGGGAGGGGCAGTCGCTGGCAGGCTGGCAGAGCTGCTGGCCATCCTGCAGCTAGCGCAAGAGATTTGCACAGCCTGTGGCCTGCACTTGCCAGAGGGGCTACCCAGCCCCATCGAGGTGGCGCGAGATCATGCGCTGGCAGGCGCAGCTGATGCCGATCGCGGACTGCTGGCCTGGGATGATCTGCAGTCTCACCTGCTCTCGAGGCCTGCCCAGATCTGGGGCCTGGCTGACTCTGATCAGTACCTGCGCAGCCCTCGCGAGTGGCTGGCCAAGATTGACAGCCAGGGCAGGCTGTGTGTGGTGTCGACCTATGCGCGTGACTGGCTGAAGGCACAGGGGCATGACGCGCAGGCAGCCCTGGCCCGTTGGCAGTCTGCTGGGCTTGTGGAAGTCAACCGCAAACTGCAGCTGGCTGGTCAAGTGGTCACCATGATCCGCTGCCTGCAGCCCCTTGACCACACAGCAGACGAGTAGTGCAACCCTGTGCAACCTGCAGAATGTTGCAGTTTTCTGCCCATAGTGGGGGTTGTAACTACTCTGCAACCAGTGCAACCAGTGCAACCCTGTTTAAAGGTATTCTCATGGAAAAAACCAAAATGGCAGAAACTGGTGGGTGTTTTTGCCATCCTGGGTTTTTTTCAGAGAATATGTATCAGATCCGGGTTGCACGGTTGCACTCGCTGATCTGCTAGGATGGGGCGGCACTATTGTGCAACCTTGGCAGGGTTGCAGAGGGTTGCACGGGTTGCACGCTGGGCAGTCCAGCGTGATAGACTGATGCAAAGGGAGGGTGCGATGGCACTGATCAGTGTGCTGGGGCGGCTAGGCCAGACCCCAGAGGTGGTGACAGTCGGCAGTGATACCAAAATGCTGCGATTCTCGATCTGCGAGAGTCAGCGGCAGAAGGTGGGCGGTAGCTGGACAGACGTTCCTGCATGGTTTCCCTGTGTCCTGTTTGGGCTGCAGGCAGAGTGGGTGGCGCGCGATGCCACCAAGGGCTGCTGGGTCTACGTAGAGGGTGAGCTGCAGGCACAGCAGTGGACTGATCGCGAGGGGCAGCAGCGCAGCGGGTGGCAGATCAAGTGCCAGCGTGCGCGAGTGGTAGGCCAGCGTCAGAGGCAGCCAGGTGAGGATGCGCCACCAGCTCGAGGGCAGGGCAGCACCGGGGCATCTGGTGGCTGGCAGGCAGGGGCTGCTGGTGCCGATATTCCATTCTGACAGCCCAGAGATGATCACCATGCAGGGGCAGGCCACATGCAGCAGCTGCGGCAGGCCTGCTAGGATCAGGATGCCAGCAGAGGGGCTGCCTGGGCCTGGCTACTGGCAGTGCCTGACCCATCCTGACGAGCACCTGGGCTACCTGTGGAGAGCTGATGCGACCACCCAAGACAGTGCGAGACACAGCACGTAGTGCCCTCGAGCGCAGGCGAGAGAGAGCAGCGCAGACCCAGCGGCCAGGCGGCACACTGGTGGGGGTAGCTCGAGCGCGCGATCTGGCGCGAGGGGCGATGATCCCGCATGCCACCCTGCAGCGCATGCGCTCGTTTTTCGCGCGGCACGATACCCCAGCAGAGCGCGAGGCGAGGCGCAAGGATCCCTACAGCCCAGCAGCAATTGCCTGGGATCTGTGGGGCGGTGACGCTGGCAGACGCTGGGTAGAGCGTGTGCTGTGAGCAGGCGAGGCTGTGGCAGCAGGGCAGAAGTGCAGGCGTTGCGCTACCTCTCGCAGTGGTATCAGCTCGAGGTCACAGGCAACGACCCAGGCAGGCCTGTGACCGACCAGCCCACACAGATGACGCTGGACAGCACACACAGGCTGGTGCCTCTCCCTGATGCGCGGATCGTGCGCACTCTGCGCGATGATGCGCCACTTCCTGCAGGCACTCGATGGATCGAGATCAAGTACCTGCAGAGGTATGGGCAGTGCCACAGGCTGCACGCTCGAGCAGTGGACAGTGTCAGGCATCTGCAGGATCTGGCGCTGGTGTGTCAGGCAGAGGGCATGCCAGGGCTGTGGTGCTTGTCAGTGCAGAGCCTGCCAGCTGCACAGCAGGGCTGGGTCACAGTGAGACTGCATAGGCATGCTGCCAGGGTGCTAGCAAGGGAGGCGGCATGAGCTGCAGGCAAGAGGCGCTGGAGCTGATCGCGTGTGGTTTTGGTGTCACAGAGACAGCAGAGCGGCTAGAGATCGAACCAGGCAGAGTGCGGCGCTGGATGGCTCAGCCCAGCTGGGGTCGGGACTTTGAGCATGTGCGGCAGAAGGTAGACCACCTGACGAGCACTCGCCTAGCTACGCTGGGCACTCGCGCTCTGGCTGCACTGATCGAGATTGCAGACGACCCCACCACACCAGTGCGCACCAGGGCTAGCATCTGGTCAGACCTGCTTAACCGGAGTGGCCTAGCTGCATCGTCACAGCTCACTGATGTTGCAGACATGGACCGCGATCAGATCGTAGACCTGCTGCGATCAATGCCTGCAGACTATCTGCGTGAGGCGCTGGGATAGCATGCACTATGCAAGCATACTGCCGCTGCGTTGCATCGCACCGCTACCATGCAAGGTCAATGGGGTGCCAGCCTGCATGTGCAAAGTGCTACGCAGCTGGAAGCGCAGGGTCAACCGTGCATATCGTAGGTTGCACTGTGCAAATGACACCGCGCGAAAACGCAGGTTGCAAGCCGTGAACCGTGCGGTTGCATATGCAAACAAAAACG
>Ga0208428_1000199_pt1 | contig 30631 bp, 40 predicted proteins | sample DEB08_DNA_11_FD_184535 | JGI IMG/M metagenome (GOLD analysis project Ga0208428, IMG submission 184535) | Aqueous microbial communities from the Delaware River and Bay under freshwater to marine salinity gradient to study organic matter... | ecosystem: Environmental > Aquatic > Marine > Coastal ... | reverse complement strand
TCATCGTGGTTTCGCGTACGCAGCCGACGACCTCAGCAAGCTCGGCACTGGCTCCGACCCCCTGAGCCATGTTCGTGACCAGCTGACCGCTGCGATCAACAAGCTGAAGACCGCCACCCTGTCCAACCACCTGCTGGGCCTGTTCGGCGGCATCGCCGGCAACGGCGTGCTTGGCCCCAACCAAGTTGACAAGTCCTTCGCTGGTGCGCCCGGTTCGATGACCGAGGCAAACTACCTGACGGTACCCAACGTGGTGGCCGCCAAGGCTGTGCTGGGTGAGCGCGGCGACGAGATGGATAGCATCGCTATGCACTCGAACGTTGCTTATTACCTGCAACAGACCGGGATGCTGACCTTCAGCACCTCTGCACTGGCAGCCTCCGGCGCCGTGACCTGGGGTGCAGGCGGCATCGGCGTCCGCTCGACCGACGTACCCTTCTACGCCGGCATGCGGGTCGTGATCGACGACCAGCTGACCTTCCTGGCTGGTGGCACCACCGGCGATGTGGTCAAGTACCCGGTGTACCTGTTCCGCTCGGGCGTTGTTTCCGAGGGCATCCAGCAGGATCTGCGCCTCGCCGCCGACCGCAACATCCTGTCCATGCAGGACGTGCTGGCCGTGGACTACCACTATGGTTACCACGTGACTGGCACGAAGTGGGCCGCCTCCGGCGACAACCCCACCAACGCTGCCACCACCGGCAACCTGGCCGACGTGAACAGCTGGAACCTGGTGTTCAGCACCACGAAGATGGTTCCCGTTGCCCGCCTGCTGGTCAACACTCCCTTCGACCCCAGCGCTTACGCTTGATCCCGGACGAACGGACTGGCCCCCTAACGGGGGCCTTTTTTATGTCAGTATTCGATCCCCAGCCGAATCTTCTCCTGCACCTCAAACACCACAGGAGTATTCATGGTGCTCTTATATGACTGGAGAATCAGCTGATTCAACACGTCATAACTGACCTTCAATTTTTCGCCAATTTGCGAAATATCAAGGCCCTCTTCCTCTCGCATCCTGCGCACTTCAAGAGCAACATCTTTAAGTTTGCGTACTTTGTCACCGGGAAGAGCCGGATTTTCTTTGACCACCGCCGGCTTTACGCTGGAGCCAGCATCGGCATTTTTACGGGTCGGCATGAAACTGGTTCGTCTCTACGTGTCACACAATAATCGCCGTTGGCATGAGGACATGCCTTACGGCGACCATCTAGAGCGCAGCGCCGACATAGAGATGACTGGAGCGACGATTTACCACGCCTCGCTAGTGGAAGCAAAGGCGCCAAGGCGTGCCAGAGGTAAGATTGTAAAAAGAGCGTATTAACTGTGGCCGCGACTATTGATGCCACTCTGCAGGGCGCGTCGGCCAACAGCTATGTGACGCTGGCCGAAGCAGACACGTATTTCGAGACAGTCCCGGATTCCTCCACCTGGACCGACAAGACGGACGACCAAAAAACCCGCGCCATCATCTCCGCCACGCGCTGGATCGACGCACTGAGTTTCTACGGCGACCGCTGCACAGAAACCCAAGCCCTGAAATGGCCGCGCGAAGACTACAAAGTTGACGGCATCAAGCTGGTCTGCACCCTGATCCCCCAGCAGGTCAAGGTCGCCACCTACGAACTTGCCCGCGCCTTCGCCAACGACACCGACTCCATCACTGGAACAAGCGGCACCACCGGCCTCTACGACGAAGTGGAACTGGGCGAACTGAAGGTCAAGTACAAGGACAGCTCCACCACCCCCGGCCTAATCAACAACATTTTCGACCTTTACCCGTGGCTGGAGACCTATTTGGGCGCCTACTGCATCGGTGGTGCCACAAATTACGCAGTCCGCCTATTCCGAGGTTGATATGGGCCTAATCGACAACATATTTGCCCCTATCCCCAAAACACTGATGCCTCAGTGGGGCCAAGACCTCACGTACATCAAAACCACCACCCCTCGCACCTATAACCCAGCCACCGGCGAGGTAACAGGCGGCGACACACCAGTCCCAGTAAAGGGAGTAATCCTTCGCGTCGATCCGCAGGAAGCAGAAGGCCTCTACCAAACCACCGACCTCCGCATCCTGATTGGAACAACCGAACTGGGCACCTACTACCCAACCGAGGCTGACCGCATCCAGTACACAGAGGCTGGAGCAACCCGCGAGGCAAAGATCATTGCAATCAGAACCTATCGCGGCGACGACCCCGTCTACCACTCCCTAGTTGTGAGGCCCCAGTAATGGCACGCGACTTCAAGGATCTTATAAATGACGTAAAAGAAATTGTTACGCAGTCTGCAAGGCAGGCTTCCGTAGAAATCATGAATGGGCTAGCAGAAGCGGGACCCGGTTACTCAGGTCAATTTTCATCTGCTTGGTACGCCGTTGAGCCTGGTCAAGAACCCGGAGGACCCCGTTCAGCGGGAGGAAGCATTTACAAATACGATCTTCGTAATGTACCTAAAGCCCGTTTTCGCTCCGGTACTTACTACGAAATAGTTAACGGAGCTAGTTACGCAGCGCAGGCTCTTGATCTAGAAGAAGGTGTTTTCCGCACGCAGTATGACGACAACGGAAACATCTTGGATCCGGTCAAAGACCCAACCAATGTAGGCTCCCGCTTTGGTGACAAGCGTGGTCAGGTTACTTCTGGTACGGGCTTTGCAGTCAGCACCGCACCTTTGGACTGGTACGTCACCTACACAAGCGGCGGTGCAATGCAAAAAGACTTAGGAAACGGTGTACGCATCGGATTCCGCCAAGGCCCACGCGGCGGTAATGTTGCAGGTAGAGGATTCGGCTAATGAACTACCAAGCCATTCGAGCAGCAGTAGAAGGACCGATGCTTGCGGCATTCGGTAGTCTGTCGCCAGCCATCCCTGTCTACTTTGACAACATCACTGCAACACCGCCAAATTCAACCACTGAATACGTTCGCATCAATGTTACTTTCGGCATTACCAACGAACCCACGCTTACGTCTAGCCTTGATAATGCGCGGGGTGCAATTGTTATCCGCATATTTACAGAAAAGGGGCGTGGTCCAGCCCGCAACCAACAACTTCTAACCACAGCAGTAAATGTGCTGGAGACACTCAACGATTCCCCCAAGACCGACACGGGGGTGTACTTCAAAGTCGGCCAAATCAACGGGCCGTCATTCTCAGCAACCGAAAATACTCCTCACTTTGTTGGCAGGATTGATACCTCATACATTGCAACGGTACTTTCGTAATAAACTTAAAGACTGGCGCTAACCTGTAATAAGCCGGGCAGTGCCCGCCCACAACGTCCATTTTGGTAAGCCAATGGCATCGACCGTACTGTCCGGCACGTCCGGCGCCCTCTACTACAAACCCGCTGGAACCGTCGCCACGTTCGGCGAGACCAATGTAGATACTCTGACCGACGAGATCACCGTCGCTCCGTATCTCGGTTTCCGCGTTGGTGACCCCGTTGTTTTCAGCGTGGTGAACAGCCAGACCGGCGGCGCCGGCACCGGCACCCTCCCTGCAGGCATCAGCCCTGCAACCACCTACTACGTGATCGCTTACGCAGCATCGACTGGCGTGCTGCAGGTCTCCGCAACCGAAGGCGGCGGCACCATCACCATCACTGACGATGGCACCGCCACCGGCTCCAACGAGTTCCAGATCGCCTACTCCGACTACCAAGTAGTCGGCCAAGTTCGCGACTGGAGCTTTGAGATCACCAGGGCCGAAATTGACGTAACAACCATCGGTCAAACCCCTGACCAGTACGTGCCTTTCCGTACCTACATCCCAGGTTTCGGCGACGGCACTGGTTCTGCGACCGCCTACATGACGGACGAAGAACTCGCACTGTCTAACCGTCTGATCGAGGACGTGCTGCAGCGCCAGCAAACCGGTGCTTCGTTCAAGCTCTACACCGATCGCGTGTTCACCGGCGGCACTCTGAACGATGCACTGAGCCGCTCGATCGCCTTCGATGCTGTGATCACCTCGGCCAGCATGAACGTGAACCCGGACGACGCACAGTCTGTGACTGTCAACTTCCGTCCCGCCAGCACCCCGGTCTTCGACCTTTCCACCAGCTCCTGATAAGCTAGGAATCAAGTGCGTGGGGCCCCAACTTTGGTTGGGGCTTTTTATTTGTAATGCGCTACATTAGAACCAGAACATCAGGATTACATGCCCGCCTCCATTCCAGTGCGTGCGATTGACCGCCTGCGTAAGGCAGCCAACCTCGAACCAACCAAAAGGGAAGTAGAACTTTCGGACGGCAGCATCTTTGAGATGTGGGTCAGCCCGCTGACTGCAGCAGAACGCGAACGCGCTCAAAAGCAGGCAAAGTCTGACGACGCCAACGCATTTGCACTGCAGCTGCTTATCGCAAAAGCACTGGACGAGTCCGGCAAGAAACTTTTTAGCCCTGGCGAGATCGACGTTCTTAAAAACGAAGTAAAGGATAAAGATCTGCAGTCTTTGATGCTGGCAATCCTCACCGACGATCAAGAGCCAATCGACCCAAAATCCTGAGCGCCGAGATTCGCAAGGACAACTGGCTCCTACTCCAATTCGGGGTTGCCAAAGAGCTGGGGCTAACCCTTAGCGAAATCCGGACCAAGATGACCGCCGAAGAGCTGATCGGCTGGAGCGCCTACTTCCAGATCCTGAACGAGGATCAAGAGAAGGCCATGGATAAGGCCAAACGCCGCCGCTAACCCCGGCGGCTTTTTACGTCGTAGACTGCTTTAAGCCCAGTGCAGTAGGTAGGTAGGTGGCCGATTATTCTGCAAAAATTCGGCTTGAGCTAGAGAACGAAGGAGTATTAAAGCGACTTCAAAGTCGTCTGGACGAAATTAACGAAACCATTGAAGCTATACAAAAGTTAAACCTTAAGAGAGTATTACCGCCTCAAGGCGGCAAATTCCAAAAAAACCCCAACAAGCAAGCTTTAGCTGATGCCGAGGAGCTTGCCAAGCAGCTAAAGCAGGGTATTGCCATAAGCAAGGAGTACGCAGAAGCAGATAAGAAAAGGTACGCGGAAGGTTTAACCGGACAATTAAAACTTAACAACGCTATAGAACTGTACGAAAGAAGACTTAAAAACCTCCAGCGAGCTGGTGCCTTTGATGTAAAACAACGAGCTAAAAATATACAAGCTATTCAGGAGCAGTACGAGTTTGGCCTCGAACAAAAAGACTTAAAACTTATCCAACAAGCTGCCGTTGGATTGGGACGACTACTAGAGACACAGCGTGAACTTAACCGTACAGCAAAAGGTAGCGCAGCTCTAAAACGAAGTGTATCTGACTACAACAAACAAATAGAACAGCTCCGCTTACTTGGAGTCACAGAAAGCAAACTAAAAACAGCACTAGAAGCGCGTGACGAACTTAATGCGCGTATAAGCCGCAATGAGATCGACAGAGCGAGGATTATCGAAGATAAACTTAAGCGGCAGATACAACTACTTAAACAGCAAACTAAATTAGTTAAGGGCGTTGGCGCAACGAGCCCAATAAGCGGTCGAATTGGTTCTGGCCCTGTAATCCCAGATAGCCCCGCAGATAGAGCCCGTACTGCAAAAGCCGCCGAATCTTGGAAGACTTTTCTACGTGACCTAGAAACTACCGCAACTGTTCTAAAAGGAAAAGCACTAAATACTCAAACTTCTTGGGTCAAATTCTTTGAAGACGCAGCTGAAGTAACAGCTACGCTAAAAGCTAAATCACTAAATACTCAAACCTCTTGGACCACATTCTTTGAAGATGCAGCTGAGGTAACAGCTACGCTAAAAGCTAAATCCCTAAACACTCAAACCTCTTGGGTCAAATTCTTTGAAGATGCCGCTGGGGTGACAGCTACGCTAAAAGCTAAATTACTAAATACTCGAACCTCTTGGACCACATTCTTTGAAGATGCCGCTGAGGTAACAGCTACGCTAAAAGCTAAATCGCTAAACACTCGAACCTCTTGGATAAAATTCTTTGAAGATGCCGCTGAAACAAGCGAAATTTTATCTAGGCGGGCAGATGAGATACGACGAAGAGAAGGTCAGGCTTCTTTTGCTTCAAGAGGCTTTAGAGATCCTGCACCTTTTGATACAGGAGGCGTCGTTCGTAGGACTATAGCTACAACCAGCGGCGCATTTTTTGGCCCTGGAGGTGCTCCACCTACTGCTCGTGGCGCTGCGGTAGAAGCAGAAGCAGCTGTCAGAAGACAAGTAGAGCGGGAATTTGAACTCCGAAAGGAGTACCAAGAGAGACTTGCTTTTATTGAGGCAGATTTTGATAAAGAGGCAAACTTTAGAGAGCTTGACTTTATCCAAAAGGAACTAAAAGCAGAGGTAGATAAGATTGAAGCTATAAGGGCTGCACAGAAAAAAGCCGATGACGCAGCACTTAAAGATTTTGAAAAAAGACTTAAAGCGGGAACAGACGCAAAAGCAGAAGTTGCGCGAGGTCGCAAACAACGTAACGAAAAATTGGCAAATGTAACCCTTGGTGCGGGCTTCCCTCTGCTGTTCGGCGGAGGCCCTGGTGCGGTCATTGGTGGCGGTCTTGGCGGTGTACTTGGGGCAGGGCCACAGGCATTGGCCGCACAGATCGGCCTAAGCGCACTGGGACAGCAGTTAGACCTTATCGCTGGAGCGACTCTAAACACAGCCAGATCCCTTACTAGCACTTCTACAGCTTTTGATCTGCTCCAAGAAAAAACTCTATTCAGCTCAGAAGCAGCTGCAGAAAAAGCCATCCAACTTGAGGCTGAAGGAAAGGCAGCTGAGCTTGCGACGCTACTTTCAGAAGAACTTGCTAATGCACTTGGAAACAAAGCAGCGCAGAGTTTGATTGATCTAGGTAAAACAACAAACGAAACAACCGAACTCTGGAACACACTAACACTCCAGCTGCAGACACTCTTGGCTGGACCTCTTAACGGACTACTGAAGTTTGTAAATAGCTTGATTTCTCAAATCAGCGGAAATCTACGTTTTAGGGAACTTTCAAAAGACCTTGCCGAAGACGCCGAATTCCAAGCCGCTGTAAAGGCAAGGCGAGGAGGCGGAAAGACAGGAGTTCTTTCTTCAGCAGATAAAGCCGAGCTACTTGAGCTGTTTAAAGACCGCGTAACCACAACTGTACAGATACCGCTAACCGCCGCAGACAGGCGCCTAATTGCTCCACCATCCGCCAAGAGCGCACCAAAAGGACCAAAAGGACCAAAAGATAGGACCGCCCAACTTTTGGCAGACCTTAAAGCTATCGAAGAAATTAGTGACTTTGAGAATCAAATTAGAGATGCACAATTTGAATATAATGACCTTAAAGTTATAGACTTACAATACAAAAAAGCCATAGCAGACATTGAACGCGATACGACTAAGCAACTTATAAACACAAACTTTGAAACAGAAAGAACCACAATTTTGCAGATTAAAAGCGCAAAACTTAGGGACGCAGAACGTAAAAAACTTGACGATATTCGACAGCTACAAAGGGACATCACACAAGAATACTTTAAGCGAGCGGGTTTAGACACAAGATTCCTTATTCAAGGAGAAGGCGCTGGAGCTTTCGATACTACTTTGGACTTAGATCCAAACGACGATAAAATCCAAGCCGCCGACAAACTGCGTGAAAAGCTGCAAGATCTAGCCAATCCAATCAACGTTGCTGTAAGAGGCGCCGAATCAATCGGAAGCGCATTTAATACAGCCTTTAACGATTTGATTAGCGGAACCACAAGTGCACAAGAAGTGCTCTCTAACTTCTTTAAATCTGTTGGTGACTCTTTTGTTGACTTGGCCGGTCAAATTATCTCTCAGCTGATTGTCATTTCAACCTTTAAGGCACTGGCAGGAATCTTCGGAGCTTCTGGCAGCTCTCTCTTTAGCGGCGCCGGTCCCGTTTCTTTACCCAGTGGTGACGGGTTTACAGGCGCATTTTTACAAGGCATTTCTACTGGTCCGATTGCCTTTGCAGAAGGCGGTTACGTCACCAGCCCGACAAGAGCGATTATTGGCGAGGGTGGTGAGCCCGAGTATGTAATCCCATTCAGCAAGATGGGCAGCGCGGCTGCCAACTTTGCTGCTGGAGCACGCGGCGAGGATGTCTTCGGACCGCTTCGCAGCACTTCGGTGCCGTTCAGCAAGACAACCGAGCGCCTGATGAGCGAGCGCAGCGAACGCGAAACCGTTGCCGCACTCAGCAATCCAGATCCACTGGACGTGCGCTTCAACTCACAGGTGATCAACAACGTTGAATATGTGACGGCCGAGGAATACCGTAAGGGCATGGCTCAAGCGGCAGAACGCGGCAGGACTCTCACCTTGGCAGCCCTGCAGAACTCAGTTAAGACACGCAAGCGGGTGGGTATCGGCTGATGAACGCTTTCGCCTTTGTCAACTACGCCCGCTTCCTGGAGCAAGACGGCACCCCCACCATCTACGCCTACCAGAACTTCAGCATCAACGATCAGCGTATTTACAGTGGCGTGACCTACGAGTTCGCGCCATTCGGTTACAGCCTTGGTGCCGGCAGCCAAGGCGGCGAACGCAGCGACTCCAGCTTGGTCGCCGGCCTGGACCAACTGACAGTCAACCTGTTCGCCGAAGCAGTCCAAAGCCGCTGGTTGCTGGAAATCAAAACCGTCAGCCTGGTCCCAGTCAACTTCGCGGACGACGTACTGGTACGCACCGAAATGTGGCGTGTATCCCAGTACGAGATGGACACTGATCGAATCATCCTCAAACTATCCAGCCCCCTGGATGCCACCAAGGCCAACATCCCGCGCAGGCGCCTAACCACAGGCTTGGTTGGCGCCCTGCCAACCACCGGCAGCTTGGTGATCAGCTAATGGACTGGAAGAACTGGATCGGCCTGCCCCACGAGTTTGGCGCTGACCCAGAGCTTGGAAAGGCAGCCGACTGCCTAGTAATGGTCTGGCACATCCTTGACGAAGCCGGCATCGAACACCCGGAGTTCGACTACCACTGGTTGGAGCTGGCCAAGCAAAAACGCTGGCGGCAACTGGAGCGGATGTGGTCCAACGCAACCACCCAGTTGGATGAGCCCGAGGAACACGCGGTAACGCTGTTTAGAAATGGACCTGCAGGGCTAGGCGTCGGTATCGTTGTAGATGATGGACTGCTGCTGGTGCATCACAGACGTGGCGTTCATTGGGTGCCACTGTCTTACATGCCCAATCTCCGTTTTTATAGGTTTCGCTGATGCTGCCATCTGATCGTTATCTGGCTGAAATGCTGGGGCTGACGGAAGAGCAGTACCAGTTTTTTGTAGCGGAAGTACGCAAGCGAGCAAGAGAACAGCCCGAGCCCGCAGTAGTTGCTGGCGTTGAAACAGTTATTGCCATCACACTGAGCGTGATTGGCATCGGCTTTCAGATTGCCGCGTCATTTCTGAAGCCATCTCTGCCTGATACAGGCGACGGCCGTCCTGCACAGTTAAAAGAACGCGCCCGTGGTGGCCGAGCCCGTACAGAAAACGAACGCTTCACCCCGCGCTACGGCTTCGACAGCACCCAAGACATCACCACGCTGGGCAGCATCATCCCGGTGGTCTACGCCTTGCGCGAAGTTATCACTGGAACTACCTACGGCGGCGTGCGAGTTAGCACCCCAATGCTGTGGTCACAGATCTACAGCCTCGGTGGATCGCAACTGCTGCGTGCAATCTTCCTGATTAGCGAGGGGCCAATCAGCACCGTAGATGCGGGCAACTTTGCCTCGGGCGGCAACACCCTTACCAGCTACGACTTCGGTGATGCCACCGCAAACCAGGTTGGCTCTCGCCTTGCTGTTTATGGCCGTTACGACAGCGGCTTGACCACACGAATCGCCTCGGGCGATCAGATCTACGGCCGCAGCGCCTCAACAGATCTAGGTAACGCCCAAAACGGCGGCGGTGGCGATGTGTACCAGGTCTGGCGCAATGGCGCATGGCAGCCGGACTTCTGCTCTGCCACCAGGCCTGGCAACCAAACCACCTTTGGCGTTTACGCCTTCTGCGGCAACGACTTCGGGATGCGCACCAATCCCAGCTTCGTACCGCAAGTTCGAGCCCAGCTAATCCCTGAGGGCGATGACGGCGACGCCAAGGTGAAGTGCGTTATCGACGATACGGCATGGTCTCAGCGCCTGAAAGCTCGGGCATTCTTTGGCTCCCGCAGCGGCATCACATCCAGTGGCCTGAGCAGCATCGGCGGCACCACCAGCTACACCCTCTTTTCCAGCAGCGACGAAAACACCGCTTTCAGCCGCGACCTAAAGAACCTGCAAGTCATTGGTGATTGGAACTTAGAAATAAAGACAATTATTAAAGACGGCGCGGGAGTTTATACCAAACCAAGCAGCAGAAGGTGGAACAACATTTACGACAGCACCCGCGACCAGTCAACTTCTATTACAACACTTGAAAACAAGATATCGACAACTATTAACAGCGTCACGGTAGATCCAAACGGCAAGGGTAACCTTAATGTAACTATATCCTTTAACATCACAGGTTTTTACAACAACGACGACGCTACCGATACCATTAACGAAGATCTAGAAACACTTAAGTCTGCACGCTTTCAGCTTAAGTGGCGAAATCCTCTGACCGCTAGCGATCCCGAAGATGATGTGGTTGTTAAATACAACTTGAAAATTCTAGTAAGAAGTCGCACAAAGCAAGAGTTTCAAACAGGAGGAACAGTATCGGCGGGTACTTTTGTTCCAGTTGTTGACCCTACTACAGGTTTTCTAACTGGTGGGAGCATTTCAGGCGGAGGCGGAACAATTCCGGATATCACGACAACAAACACCCGCTTTAAGCCTACGTTTAAGATTCGCGGCTCTGGAGTAAACGCAGTAAACGAAGATACCGCATCAGTTATCTCTATCACCCGAGATCTTAAATTTAACGCCAAAAAGGCTTACATCGAAAAAGCCGAAGACATCGCATCTACTGTCGCTGGCCGCCAGAAAGCTTGGGACGACTCTCTGATCATCGGCGAGCTGTACAAGATCGGTTCCGGCTTGGCTATCTGCGACACCCGCAGCCCCGGTGTGTTTATTTCAGAAGCAGACATTACTGGTGGCAGCGGCAACTCGATCACCGCAACCTTCAAAACAGTCCGCACTGGAACCGTCAACACCAACACCCAGGCAGACATCGAGACATCAGGTCTCGACTGGGTAAATACCGATTCCTCTTTGCGCGAGTGGCGCAACGTCGCCACAACCGATGGCCACATCCTGCGCTGCGCAATCGCCAGCATCTCCACCACCCGCCCATGCCAAGCAGTTGAGCTTGGTATCCGCTCTCGGCTTGGCATTCGTATTAACGGTTTGACCAACTTCCGGGAAGCCCTTAGCTACTCGGATTGCGACAACAGAGCCTGTCTGGATTACAAAGACGACATCGTTGAGCAGGGCAGCACTCTGCAAACGGATGTTTATCAATCCAACATCCTTAGCGCCCCTGTTGAGCGTTACAGCTTTTTTGCCATCTACTACCGCGAGGCCGGCTCAGCAGCAGCTTTCACCAAGCTCAGCAATGCCTACGGAGTGCGTGGGGCAACACAGCAAAACGTCTTCAACTACATCCAGCTGAGCATGCCCTCTGTGAAGCAGTGGGAATTTCAGATCGAGCCTTACTCAGGATGGGAGATTCGCAACAACACCAGTCTCGGCACCCTGTACGTACTTGAAGCAAGCCTTGGCACTAGGCAAACAGTGTCCGAGGTTGGCGGCGTAACCGTAGTTTTCAATGGCGAGTCAGTCCCTCACTCTCCGGACACCTTCGCTATTCCTACGGGCCGGCGCCAGGCCAGCAAGGGCACCCTGACTTATCCCAGAACAGACAAGATCAACTTTCCTAACGGCGATTTTTCTTACATCGACACCTGGGGCAAGCTGGCCGAAGCCTTCATCTATGAAGAGATCCAATCCTCTGCAGCGTCCGGCCCCGAGCATGAGGTGGTCTACGTCAACGAGATCGTCCCCAACAGCCCGGCCCCGGTTTACGACAACTTGGCCCTGCTGGGCATCAACGTGCTGTCATCTGTGGAGTGGCAGCAGTTTGGCCAGTTCAGTTGCTACGTCACTGGCGGCAAGACATGTCGGCGGCTGCGTTCCGGCCAGACCTTAGGGCCGACGCACTTGTTCCCCGATGTGCTGCTGGATCTGATGACCAACACCACCTATGGCGCTGGTGATCTGATCAAGGACAGCATGATCGACTTTGTGGCGTTTACCGACGCCGCTGACTGGTGCAGCAGCCGGAACTACTTCTTTGATGGGGTGCAAGCTGATCGGGTCAACCTGCGCCAGTGGGCAGCGGACACTGCAGCTGCAAACCTGCTGATCTTTGGCGAAAGCGACGGCAAGTTCTACCTGCGCCCAGCCATCCAGTTCACAGCAGTGCCAATCAAGGGCCTTTTTACCGCCGGTAATATCGTCGAAGGCACCTTCAAGCTCCAATACTTGGAGCCCGAAGAGCGCGAGCCTATCCAAGTCTCGGTGCGCTACCGAGAGGAACGGGCAAGCAGCGACCCGACCAATCCCGGAATCTTCCCCACCGAGCGTGAAGTGCTGGTTCGCGAGTTTGCACCATTTGGCAGCGACACCGATCCCGTCGAAGCACTGGATCTGTCGGACTATGTGACCAACCGCGAGCAGGCAATCGACGCTGCCAAGTACATCATCAGGATGCGCCGCATCCCGACGCATGTAATCAGCTTCCGCACCACGCACGAAGGCGCCTTGGCAAAGCTGGGACCAAGCGATTACATCCGAGTCGCAATGGACGAAACCCAGTACGACGAGTTCAACAACGGCGTAGTCACAGCAGAAGGCGCAGTAGTAAGCACCCAAACCCTTTTCGCCGGCACCTACGACGTAATTGCTTGGGATGGAACTGAGGGCACGCCACCAGCTGACACCAGCTTGGTAGTCAACAGCGATGGAACCGCAACCCCAACCGGAGTAGTGTTTACGGTCAAAAAGGCTGGCACACAAGTTCGTACTTACCAGATCGAGCGGGTCACGCCTGATGAGGAAGGCACCTTTAGCATTGAGGCAGTCCACATGCCCACAAATTCTTCGGGAGTCCTAAACCTTGCCGAAGGATTTGATAATGCTGGAAGTTGGGTAATTGAGTAATGGCAGTTGCTTTTCCAAATCTTGAGCCTACCAGCAGGAATTTCACTGCTCCGCGTTGGCCGACCACTGGACTGACTACGCAGTCCGGCGTAACCACTCGCCGGCTTTGGGGCAGCCGACCTAGCCAAGCGCAACTTCAACTGCAGTTCAATAACATTAGCGACGACAATGCAGCGGCAATTATCGACGCTTACAACGACGCAAAAGGCGCCATAACAGATCTAGTTTTGCCATCTGCAATCTTCAACGGCGCATCAACTAATCTGAAAGGATGGTTAGACACAACATCGACTGGGGCAGGAATGCTCTGGTTCTTCACTGAGGAACCGCCAACCGTCGAAAGCGTTGCGCCCAACCGTTCCAGCGTCAGGGTAAACCTTGTCGCTGAACTTAGACTGACCTAAACACAGCGGACCGATGGCCGTAAAGACCAGCGCCACGGCGCTCCTGAAATTCAAACTGGGTGGAGCCTCGACCTACACCACGATCGCCAAGGTGCGTGACGTGCGGTTGGACATCAACCGCGATGCACTGGAAACCACAGGCGTAGGTCAAACTGACCGCACCTACGCCTACGGCATCCGCAGCACCAGCGGCAGTGGCACGCTGCTTTACGACCCTGACGACACCGCCACAACTGATCTGATGCAGCAGATCTTGGAGGACAGCGAAACACTTTCCGGCCTCCAGCTGGTACTGAACAACGCCAGCAGCGAGGGAACAATTTCCGGCGATGTACTGATTACAACGGTTGGCCCGAGTGTCAGCGCTGGTGATCTGATCTCTGTACCAATCAGCTTTACGTTCTCCGGTAAGCCCACTGGCTCCTTCTGATGGCAATCCTCGGCAACGGCGGAATCCTCGAACTGAGCCGAGAGTGGCCGGAGCCGATGGCGCTTGCCCCTACAGCGCTAATTCACTCAACCACACCATCAAGAATCAATCTCGGTAACCCGGACTACTGGACTGGAGATCGAGTAATCCTTAATTTCCCAGGTGGATCTCCCTTCTCCCCCAGTAATCCAGGTGGAGCGGGCGTCTACTTCGGCAGCGCTTTTGTATTGAGTCAGGCTCGACTACACGTAACCGGACCCAACGCCAACTATTACCAAGCAGATAACACAGTCAACTTTTACGACACTGGGTCAACCACAGAGTTTACCGATGGCTACATCAACGTAGATGCCCTCGGAAGGGTAAGACTTTTTACATCAGAACTTGCCGCATACAATCTCGATGCAGGCAGCGAAATCACACTGAGTGCCTTTTCAACCGTCAACTTTGTGGTGGCGCGTTATAGCAGTGATGCTTCGTACCTTGCGGGTATCAGCAGCGCAGGTCAAAGTATTTCAGGTATAGCTCTACCAAGCGACAATCAGTTGCTGGAAGATGTCATTCCAGTTCCGGCAGCAATCACTGCGATCTCTGAAGATCCAGACGGACGCGGTTGGTTGATACAAGCGGAACTTACTGAGTGGGTCTTGGATGTAGATGCAGCTAATCTCGACATGACAGCCATCGGTGAAACCTTTGGCGAGAACGTAAAAGCCTTGGTCCGCGGCGCTGGATCGCTTGAATTTTTGGTGGACACCAACCTGGAGGAAGGCCAGCAGACCAGCACTGACCTACTTCGCCTGGTGCTTTTGACTGAACGCAACACAAAGGCGAGCGCAAAATTCTATTTGTACAAAGACCGCAATCCAACAAGGCCGCAGATTGGTGACACTGCTTATTACAGCTGCGACCTCCTGCTTACCAACTCTCGATTGAATGTCCGGCCAACAGAAGTGCTGACAGGCTCAACGGACTTTGTTGTCAGCGGTGAAATAAACCTACGGTTGACGTAGGAAGCGTCGGTAGACTTCTGAAAGATAGTGACTGATGCGGCGTGGCCTCCCTTGAGCTTGCTGGTGCTGTTGGCGCCCTAGACAACATCAACGCCACGCAGGCAGAGTTCCGGGCGCAGATCGCCACGCTGAACGACCTGATGCGTCAGGTGGCCGGCGTCGCCAATGTGGCAGCCGGCGGAACCCAGCAAGTAGACCCGCTTACAGCACCGTTCACGCTGTACGTCAATCCATACACCGGCCAAGACACCTTCGCCGGCGGCAGCTACAACACCTACGAAGCACCGGGCGGCAGCACTGACGAAGAGATCATCGAGGCCAAGCTGAAGCGCCTGGATCAACAGCGCCTCACTTGCGGCTTCAGCCCTCAGCGCCCGTTTAAAACGATCAACCGTGCGGTGATCGAGGCCGCGATCATCACCAGCAAGAACTGGTACACGATCACCGACCCGAGGGCGCACCTCGATTGCGTTTCGATCATCCTCGCGCCCGGTGTCCACACGGTCTACAACGACCCCGGCAGCGGCACCCCAATCACCTGGGTCGATGGCTACGAGCCCACACCAGCGGAACTGATCAAGTACAACCCGACCAACGGCGGCATTTTGCTGCCACGCGGATGCTCACTTTGTGGCCCTGACCTGCGCAAATGCACATTCCGCCCGACCTATGTACCGACTCCTGCCGATGAGCTGGCAGATCGCAGCAACCGCAGCGAGATTTTCAAGGTCACTGGTACTGGCTACTTCTTCGGCTTCACGTTCTTTGACAAGATCAACAGCACCAGCAGCCATCACCTGCTGTCGGCATTCGGTTTTGCCAGCCAAACAGAGCTGGACGACTTTTACACCAAAATTCGCACTTACGTTGGCAGCCCCGCCAACCTCAGCAACGCGCTGACCGTTACTCGCCCGACCGAGTACGAGATCGTCGGCCCAATCGACGACACTCCAGATGAGGACTGGGACACCACCCAGTCAGCCTCGCCTTATATCTTCAACTGCTCGGTCCGTTCCGAGTACGGCATGGGCGGCATCCACGCAGATGGCGCCAAGGTCGAAGGCCTGCGGTCAATGGTTACCGCCAATTTCACTGGCGTTTCGCTGCAGCGGGACATGTCCAGCTGGGAGTTGTACAGCGGCGGCACCTGGATTCAGATGCCGAACTACAGCACCTACATCAGCAGCGACCCGAACGACGTTCGGATGAAGCCGACACGGCGCAGCTACCACATCCGCGCCATCAACAACGCCTTCATCCAAGAGGTCTCGATCTTCGCCATCGGCCAAGGCGTCCACCACTCCACCGAAAGCGGCGGCGAAGTCTCGATCACCAACAGCAACAGCTCCTTCGGCGGTTGCGTCGCCATCGCAAGCGGCTACAAACCTGAAGCCTTCGATTTGGATAAGGAGTGGCGCTTTGCCTACTTCAAGGTTCCGCTCAATCTCAGCGAAAAAACTGGGAACGTCCAGAAGTTTTTCCTTGGTACTGTTAGCAGCTATGCCGATGGTCAGACTCGTTTTGAATTGAATGATGCTTTAGTAGCGGCTGAAGGATCCACGAGTATCCCGCAAATCCTTGGTGATTTGGGATATAGCCTTCGCGAGAATAGTTACATCTGGGTTGAGAACCCCAATGGCACTGATTGGCGTGCCCCGCTATCAGCAAATGCTTGGAGCACTAGCGATCCTGACCGCATTTTTCTTAAGGGCGTCCTTGAAGATGAAAATGGCGTTAGTCCAGGACTTCCGCAAAACAGCAGCATCAACCGAGCAGTTGGTCGCCGCGTTTATGTCCGCCGCCTAATCGACAACCGCACTGCATCAGAACGCCGTTTGGCTATCGGTCTTTTTGCCACCAAACCACCAACACGCTTGGTGCAGCGCGAGTATGTGCTGCAGCTTGACCCAACTCCACCTTCAGAGTTTGGCGATGTCGATCCGTATGTAAACGGCACGTTGCCGCTAAGCGATCCGCTGATCGTAACCACGATCTCCTCTGTTGACTTTGACACCTCGATTTATTCTGAGTTTGCCGTTGCCGGCACTTACAAAACTCAAGAGATCCAGCTACGTCGCAGCAATCCAAACATTACTTTTGCCAACAACACTTTCTACCGTGCTGGCACCACAGTCAAATTCAGCGAAAAGCACTTCACCGCGCTGCGTGATCTAACGACAGCAGCTACTGGTGGCCCAGCTGCAGCGGACTGGCAAGAAAGCTACGTCCACATGCCGAGCGCGTACCAAGCTGACGAAAAGCTCGACAACGAAAGCTACACGCTGGTACTCGACAACGACACGGAAAACCTACAAGCAAGCACCACACTGGGGTTTAACTTTAATACTCTTTGGACAACTGGCAGCCCTGATGCAGTCGAAGCATCAATTCAAGATCAGTACCAAAGCAGCAACGACTATCAGGGTGCTTACTCCCTGCTTCGCGCATTGGGCTTTAGCGAGGCAGCCGCACATGCAGCACTCCAGCCTCGTGCTTCAGCTGACCGTCGTCGCGACGTAAACAACACCACCCAGTTCCCAACCGCCCCATCCGGCGGCTTGGCAACAGCCCGCAACTGTTGGGCTGCTGAATTCCGCCGTCCTTCGGTGTTGCGCTTGTTCGCCCACGCTTTCGAGTGGGCTGGAACCCTCAACTACTCCAAGGGCTTCCCGGCAGCACAGCAAACACTGAGTGCGCTGAACAAGTTCACCTACTACTTCACCAACGAGCTTGGCGGCCGGGTATTCCCCTCGGGCTTTAACGAAGAAGGCTTCATCGTTAAAGCGACTGGAATTGAAGACCTGAGCACGGGTCAGACTCAGACGCTGACCTCACTGGCAAACGTAGAAGAAGAACCCCTTACCGAATTCCCTAGCGGCATCTCGGCCCAAGGCGAAAGCTTCTTCAACGACATCAACATTTCAGGCAAAGCTACCTTCACGACTAGCGCTGACCTGTCCACAGGTGACGCACCTCTTGGCCCAGTTTCCTTGGCCACGCTGACCGACATTGAAGGCACAGCAGTGCCGACCACCGATGCCGCGATTCTGGACAACAACCAGCCCAAGGTAATCACCAACCTCGGCCTGAACTACTGGCGCGACTACAACTCGCTGCTCAGCGCCAAGATCTTGAGTTTCGAGGTCGGCACCGATGCCAATGAAATCCCAGTATCCGGGCAACTGGGACGCATGGCCTTTGTGGACGAGTGGTGCGGCTACGCCCAGGGTGGCGGCAGCGTCACGCAGCTGATCGACAAGACCACCGGCGTGGAGCTGAATACACCATGCGGCCAGATCACATTAAATGCCGCTTCTCTTGCAGCGAATACAGCGGTGGCGTTTACACTTACCAATAGCCAGATCTCCCCACAAGATGTCGTTGCGGTCAGCATCAAATCCGGCGCAACTGCTGGGGCTTATGCGGTCAGCACATTGGACATCGCCAGCGGATCGGTGAAGATCGTTCTGCGCAACCTGACGGCAGGCGCATTGGGCGAGGCCGTCGTCCTCAACTTTGTGATCATCAAGTCCACCACTACCGCCTGATCCGCAATGGCCATCAAAGAGCTGTTTTACGACCAACGTCCGGTTGCGCTGCTTAATCCCAAAGCAGCGCAAAGGATTGATCGCAGGTTTGTTTTTACACGAGATTCTATTGCAACTTACTTTGATCAAGATCAAAACTACAGGATTGCCGAGGCAGGTCAGCCTCGTTTCGGTGGAATTGTTGCAGGAGAAGCTGCAGCTCAAGCCGGACTTATTGTAGAAAAAGAGTCTACAAATTGGTTTTTACAATCACAAAATTTGGCTGTCGGTGGTTCAGCATCTCGCAGCACCGATAGCGGAAATTATTCCTACACAGATTTTACATCAGGTGGTCCAAACAATCAAGGGTATGTTCGATTAACTTGTAATAGTACATCTACTACTTGGCCAATAACTATATCATATGCTCCTTTAGCTGCGACAGTACCACAATTTACTCCTTTTATTTTTAGCGTATGGGCAAAAACAACAGTACCTGGAACTCCACTCATCGCGACTAACCCCGATGTGCGATCAGACACCGAACCTGAGTCTTACACACTAACTTCTGAATGGACACGCTATAAGTTTGCATTTCGAGTAGCAAGTCAAGGTGCAACCGCGCTTAGACTTTACCGTACCTTAGCTTTAACTGCAGGCCAATCATTAGATTTGGCAATGGCGCAGATCGAAGTAGGGCAAGTGTTTACATCCTATATTCCAGTTACAACAGCACCTGTGACAAGAGCTGCTGAACTATTGTATTTAAACTCTTCACAGATTCCAGGCAGCGGTTCTATTTATGTAGATTCGCAATCACCCCAAATTGAAACAGGATCCACGCTGATCTCCCTTAAAAATGCCGCAAATGAGCAGATTAACTTAGCAATAGAAGAGCGCAGCGAACTCTATAATTCATCCGCTCTTGTTTATAGTATTCAAGGCACCATAAAACCTACACTGCCATTCCCGGTCCCTACAACTGACCGAGAGCGCAACATTATTACCTGGGGAGCAAACAATTACCAATATACAACTAGCAGTGCGCGTTTTGCTCAATCACTAAGTAGTTTAGTACCTAATAATTTGACGCGACTCACAATCGGTAGTGATTCAGTAGATCCTACTAAAGCATTCACTGGTTACATTAACGCTGTGTATTTATACAGCGGAGAGCTTACTCCTGCAGTAGCCGAAGCACTGGTTCGCGGTGAACTCGACCCGATCAACGCCGATACTTTTGTTCCTACTGGTCCTCTTGGATCTCTATCACTTATTATTAACACGCAAGGAGAACTAAATAATGGAGATACCGTATTTACTCTACCCACTACAAGCCCAGGCACTGACAACGACATTGTAATTACCTGGGGAGATAACACGGAATCCGGTTTAAAGGGGGCTGCTGCTGAACTGGGCGCTCCTGGCCTTCAAAAAACTTACTCATCTCCTGGCATCTACTCCATTTTTATTAAAGGGCAATTAGATGGTCTGCGTTTTCTCGGTGACGATAACGCTAAAGACTTAGTGCAGATTGTTAACTGGGGAACCAGCGCCAACGGCAACGACGTTTTCCTTAGTCCGAGCACGCTTAACTCCGCGTTTTACGGATGCTCACAGCTCGATTTTTCCAGCACAGCAAGAACAGTCAACCTCCCAAATACAAGTGCAGTCACAGATTGGTTCCGTGCATTTAGAGATTGCAGCAACATTAGCGGGGTATTTCCTCAGTTTAATTTCAGTTCAGCCACGACCCTTAGAGAAGCTTTTGCTAATTGCAGTTCACTTACTGCATTCACACCAGCTGGCAATCAAACTCAAAACGTCACAGATTTCACCCAAGCTTGGTTGAATTGTAGTGGTCTAACTGCTTTCCCTCTAATCAATACATCATCAGGAACAAACTTTACGCAAGCTTGGCAAAGTTGCACAGGTTTACAGCAATTCCCTCAGATAGTAACCTCTTCCGCTACTACGCTTAGCAGCACTTGGGCCAACTGCACTAACTTGCTAGCCTTTCCTAGTATTGTTACTTCGTCCGTAACGATATTCAACAGCACCTGGTCAAACTGCAACAGTCTCAGTGTTTTCCCACCCATCAACACTTCTAGTGGAACGCAATTTAATTCTGCTTGGAGCAACTGCAGTGGTCTTTCGGCCTTTCCTAATTTAACGCTCTCATCAGGCACAACATTTATACGTACATGGTCAGGATGCTCCGGTCTTGCCGCTTTCCCTCCACTGGATTTTTCAAACGGTACAAATTTTGAAGGTACTTGGTTGGGATGTACTGGACTTTCTGTTTTTCCAGCTATCACTACATCAAATGGTACTAATTTTGGTTCTACTTGGTCCGGATGTACTGGTCTTAGCGCATTCCCTCAATTAGATTTTGACGCCGCTACAGGTGCAGCAACCGACCCGTCTAACGTAAACACAGGATTCTACAACTCGTGGCGTAATTGCACATCACTTACGACATTCCCTGCAAACAGATTTAATAATACAACATGCAACCGATTTCTAGGCGCTTGGCTGAACTGCGCACTAGATGTTACTTCCATTGAAAATATCCTTGTGTCCATCAACGCCGCTGGAACCAGTGACGGTAACCTTAGCCTTGAAGGTGGTACTAATGCCAACCGAGCTACTTGGACCGTTACTGCTGAAAACGCTTATAACGCGCTTATTGGGCGCGGCTGGACCATCACATTTAACCCCTGATCATGGCTCTTTACACCTTCGACGAACTGACCTACGCCATCATCCACAGCGATGATGGCTACCTGCAGTACAGCGAGATGGACGCTGGCACTGCACTGGAAACCCCTCGCACTGTTGAGTTGTTCACAGACGAAGCCGAAGCTAAAGCCCGCGCCGAAGAGCTGGGGTACGTCTTTGATGGTGACCTGTAATGGCTGTTAAGTCAAAAACAGCACTGGGGCGAGTGGAGCACCAGGCAGGTAAACCAAAACTTACCCGCCAAGGCAACAGCAAACGCTCTAAACCACGCGGCACACGCAAACTCCTGCGCGGTCAGGGTCGCTAACCTATAAAAGAGGCGACCAATTCAGCGCAATGGGTTCTAGTGAAGAGGTCGCGGTAGATGTGGCAGCGCCACCAAACCCTTGGAATCAAGCCGTCCCAGCCCTACTGACTGCCGCAGTCATTGGGTTGGGCGGCCTTTTTATGCAAGTCGCCAAGCTGGAGCAATCCGTAAACACCGTCGCCTCAGACATCCAAGAACTTAAGAACGACTCAAAGGAACGCCTCAGCGACTTAGAAACTAGAGTGCGGCACATTGAAATGCGCATCGGCCGCCAATGACAGTCGTACACAGCACCGACTTCGGCAAAAGTTTTCGACTGGAACAGCTGGAAAACGAGCGCGGCGAAATCTATTACCGCGCCTGTACCGGCAGCATCTGCCGATATGCAGAAGACGAATACATCGCCCGCATGTACTTAGAAGGCATGGGCTGGGACCCTAAAACAGACCTTCCGTAATCCAGCTGATAATCGCATCCTCCCGATGCGGCTCCCAAAAATCCTGCTCCCTAAACCACTCCAGCCAGTCTTCAGCGGACTTGCTGATGTTGCAGGCAAAGCAGCAAGCCACCAAATTCTGCTGGTGCGTATGCCCACCCTTCATCTTGGGGTGAACGTGATCCAGCGTGGCAGACCTACCCAAGTCCACCCCGCAGTAAGCACACCTGTTCTTCCACTCCTTAAGAATTGATTGACGAAATCTGGCTTTCGCTTCCTTTTTACTTACATATTCGCCATCCTCAATGTGATGGTCCATAGCAAGCAGTCGCTGATTAAATGTAGCGAGTCAGACACTCACACGCAGTAGACCCTGTTCTCTACTACAGCTACACTTTTACCAGCTTCACCTGGCACATGGATCCCACAACCGCCACTGTCCTAGCAATCTTGGTTGCCGCTGGCAGCGAAATCATCACCCTGCTTCCCATCAAAGAGAACAGCTGGGTCCAACTGATCCTTAAAGCCCTGAAGGTCGTCTTCCCAAAGCGCTGACCATCAAACCAGAGATAGACAGTGCAGTAAACGAGTGGCTGGCACAACAACCGCCAGCCCCCAAACCTGTCGTGGATCACGAAGCACCAAACGATGCACTACAAACCGGAAAAAGCCGCCTTTTGGGTGGTGCCATGACCATCCGCTCCCCCTGGTCCAATGTCCCAAAAGCTCCGCCTGATTGATCTATTCCGCTACTACAAAGCGCTGCCCCACCAAATGGCAGCCATCACAGAACTGGAGGAGGCCATCCTAAAGGCCGACCCATCCCTGCTCGACCGCAAAAACCCCTGGTTCAACACCTGGTCCACCGGAGGTAAACAAATTAACTTTCCCAATAGCTGGGAAGGCGTTTACCACGCAGCGGAAGCATCTGGCGCAAAATTCCCCGAACTTGCAGCAGCACAGTGGGCACTGGAGTCAAGTTACGGCCAACTGGTTTCAGGCCGCAATAACTTTTTCGGCCTCAAAGGTGCAGGCAGCGACCACAAAACCCAAGTATTTATCAACGGGCAGTGGATCACAATCACCGATAGCTTTATCGACTTCCCCGACCTACTGACCTGCGTAATTTATCTAGTCGATCACTGGTACAAAGACTATAAACATTACAAAGGCTGCAACAACGCGCCCACCAGAGAGGAAGCAGCCCGCTGGCTTTACAGAGAAAGCTACGCAACAGACCCCACCTACCCGAAAAAACTAATTGCACTAATGAACGAGAACTGCGCAAAAAAGCCGGCACGTAAAGAGAAGGAAAAATTACTGCGCGTGCCCTACGAATACCAGCTTGGTGCAGACGACGGACCACGCGGTTACCGCCAGTGCTTCAGTTCCAGCTGCGCAATGGTTGCCCGCTACTACGGCAAGATCTCGGGCGACTATGAATACAACAAACTCCGCGCCCGCTTCGGTGACACCACAGACCCCAACGCCCAAAAAGCAGCCCTAACTGCACTGGGACTAAAACCAACCTTCGTGCTGGATGGGACGGCAGAAGACCTACAAAACGAAATACTTAACGGCTACCCAGTACCAGTGGGCTGGCTACACAAAGGCCCGGTCTCAAAACCTACAGGCACCGGCCACTGGAGCGTAATCGTCGGCTTTACTCCATCCCATTTCATCCACAACGACCCATTTGGTGAGGCCAACTTGGTTTCCGGTGGCTATATAAGCAACAAGGGAGGCGCGGGAATCGCGTACTCTCGCAAGAACTGGCTGCCTCGCTGGCTCATCGAAGGCAACGACACGGGCTGGTTCATGAAAATCCGCCCTAAGTAGCATGCGCCCCATCGAACACTCCACGGAGTCGTCCTTCCACAAAGCCGCCAACGACAAATGGCTAGTGGAAATGTTCAACAAGCAGGACTACAGGGGATTGCTGGAAGCAGCACTGGTACTGAACACGCTGCACCAGCTGGAAAGAACAAAATCGGCCTGGGCTATCCGCGAAGCTGCAGATAACCTGGCCGACCAATTCGGAATGGATCGTGACTCGGCTTAGATAGCCGTGTACTTCTGATACAGCCCGGTATAGGTGTGATGAAGCGGGTGATCTTTGTCTGCCCGCCCATCATGCTGGTACAAATGCTCCAGCAAATCCGCCCGCGACTGATCCACGATCGTCCTACCCCAAGTAAGGTGCGCCCATTCAGCCCTGTCCATTTACAACCTCCACGGTTTTTGCAGTGAGTCTCTGCCTGAGCTTCGGCCCAGTATGAGAGCGAGCCAGTTTAGGTTTTTTGGCCGTCTTAGGCGGCACCTCAACCCTGCAATTCGGGTAACGATTTTCAGCAAACTTAATCGCCTGCTTTAAGTTCTCAGCTCGCACAAGATCCCGCATGGCACCCTGACCAGGCAACCACACAGTCAACTCAAACAGCTTCGTCTTCTCTGCACTGGTGCGAGAGATACCTTCACCAAGACGCTGCTCGGGATCGGTCTGAGGTTGGAACGGCATTATTTCCAGGATTTGAAGTGGGCGGGTTCTTCAACGCTATGAACAGCAACAGCACCGTCAACGCACTGAGAAACAATTCTCGCAGCACTGACAGCCCGCTCGTATGTGACCCAGCTTGAAGCGTCTTCCTTACAAGCAGTGACACCAATTCCTTGACCTGGGCCGTAAACCGCTGTGACCCAGCGATCTTCGACCATAACCACATAGCGCGTCATCGGACCCTTTTTAACTACTGTGTAATGCTAGTAAAAGGAATCTTAAGCCGGCAGACTATGTAGAACTTTAACTAAGTCTCATGAGTCTTCTGGTTGCACCTTTTTCTGTTCTCGTGCATTTATGCGGCCTTGAACTCGCCGTTGCACAGACTCCTGCCACGCCTCATTGTCAGCCATCAACGCAAACCCATACTCCTGGGGCAGCTCCGCCTCCAGAAACTTGTAAACCACTTCCCGCATCATCGCGGTCACGCGAACTCCACGCCTATCCGCAAGAGCTTTGGCCAACTGGTACCTATTTTTGTCTAGCAGGACTTGGCAATAAATTTTCGACCCGTGCTTAAGGGGCATGACAACTTGCTGCTTTGTCACACAGTAGCACGTAGTTACCAGCGAACATCCTGGTCAACCTGCTTGCGCCACGCATTTGCCTGGGACACCCGCGCCCCAAACCTCTGCTTGGAGCAGCCCTTACGAATGCCTCTAGCCCACTCCAAAAAAGCAGCGGCCCGCTGTAAGTCAGCGGTCCGCGCTTGCCTGATCTCCTTATAAAGCCACTCCAGGACGATCTCCCTCCCGGTGCGACTCACGAGTTTACTTCTGAGACAGCCTCTTCCTTTCGTTTGACACCAAGCACCAGCTGCTCAGGACACAACCGCATGGCATATTCCCTTGCAGTAAGGATGTCTGGAGCTTCCACAAAGATGTCGTGCATGGGACCATGCTTCGGCCACATGCGCACACGGTACTCACGAAGCTCCGTCACTTGGCCTGATCCCAACTCAACCCGACCTTAGCTTCGGCAAGCGGTGGTATATCACCAAGCCACTTAGATTCACAGTTTTCCATAACTGTTTGCAGCTGGGACGCCCAAGCATCAGCGTGCTCTTCAACTACGAGCAAGATGATTTCGTCATGCACCACGCCGGCCAAGCGCACGATGTCCTCCCCATCGGATTTAAGGAGCGGCCACAACTTGCCAAGCGTGTATTTGAGGACAGCAGCGCCAGCACCTTGGATCGGCGTATTACAACGGGTCGTGAGCTTGTTGTTCTCTCCCGGTAGAAACCGCCTGAGCCCCGAAATGCGGATTTCGACAGATGGATTTTTCGCAGGCGCATTAGCAAGTGCAGCATTCTTACGCTGCCACCGGCTGATCCCTTTATAAGCAGCGTGGAACTTTTCCCTGACTGCGGCTGCTTCATCAAGATCCATTTGGATGCCCATCGCTGCTGCGTAATTCCTAAGCCCGTTTGCCCCACTGCCATAAAGCAAGCCAAAATTCGCGCTCTTGCTGACCTGCCGCTGCTCCTTCGTGACCTCATCCTTATCCACTCCATAAATCTGCACCGCAGTAATCGTATGGAGGTCATCCCCAGCCTGGAACGCTTGAGTCATAAGTTCATCTTTAGCTTCCGCAGCCGCCAACCTCAGCTCCATCTGCCCAAAGTCAGCCACCACAAAGCGCCACCCCTCTGGAGCTTTCACACACGCCCTAAACCGCTGATCCCTGGGAATCTGCTGCAGGTTGGGACTCATGCAACTCATCCTGCCAGTGTCAGCCCCCATCTGCAGATAGCTGGCACGAATGTACCCATCACTCTCCACATTCTTCAGCAGCGTTTCCGCCATCTGCCTTCTCTTCTCAGTCTTCTTCCACTTCAAGTAGTCCGCCACAATCTTGTGCTGCCCTGCATACTCCTGGAGCGCCGACTTACTGGCACTAGGCTTTTTGCTCTTCTGATCAATCGGTACTTCACCAAGCAAAGCGGTGAACTTTTTCAGCAGTTGCACAGGGCTATTGAGATTGAAAGTCCCCCTCTCAACCTTTTCCCCCTTAGCTGCAGGCTTGGTGCGGTAAAGAAGTTTACCCTTGGCATCACGACAAAGCTTCTCTCCCTGGGGCAAAGCCTCATCAAAATCCTGAATAAACTGCTCACCAGTTTCTAAAGCTTCCGCATCCAAAGTAACAATTAGCTGCTCCAAATCCTTCTTATCGAACGGCAAACCAGTCCGCCAAAGCTGTGCCATCGACTGGAGCGCATTGCACTCAATACACCACGCTGGAGCAAGCACGCCAATGGCGATCCTATGGAGAATCTTTTCTACAAGCTCAGTAAGAATCTCTACATCTTTAGCCGCGTAATCCAGTTGACTTTTAGTCAGTTGACCAGACCAATCACTTTTCTGCTCTTCCTTGGATAAGGACTTACCGAGATAACGATGCACAACATGCTGCAGGCCGTGCTTTACATTTGGCAAGCCGTTTCTGAGTATGCGGCTAGCAAGCATGGTGCAGAACACCCTGCCTTCGGGATAAATCTCGTGCTCCTGGAGCCAGCCAAGATCAAACACAGCGTTGTGGGCGTACCAAGAGCGCTTAGTTTTGAAGAACTCTTCAAGCTCAATCCATTCGTTGTCATCGAGAGCAAAGCAGTCAATCACCACGGGAGGTTTGCCGTAGGTGGCCAGCTGGAGCAACCTCATGCGTCCAAACTTGGGCTGCAACTGGGTCGTCTCAACGTCAAAGCAAATCTTTTTGGCACCTGCGAGGGAAGGCAGGTGCGCAACACCGAAGAGGTAGTTCAAGCCTGGTGGGGCAATGCCCGCTTACTGTATCACAGCTGACCCGTAGTGGCTATAGAACGAGCAATCCCCAGCAAAACAACCACCAGCCTCTGGTACAGACAAACCACATTTGCCCTGCCACCAGTGCTCACAGTTGACGCACTTCTTTTGTGTGCGTGGCGCTTTTCTGGGTATGTCTTTGCAGAAGTATTTGTAGGACTTACCCAGCTTTATTTCGCTGACAGCCTGATGACTAATCCCGTTATCTTTTGCAATCTGACTATAAGGTCTTTCATCTAGTAGAACTCGTCTAACGGCAGGCTCATCAAGCTTGCGCCTGCGCATCATCGACTGGGGCAATTTAATTTCTTGCCGCTTTTCAGTGTCGATGTAGACCTTCCATTTGTGGTTGCAAAGTTTGCATTTAGCCCAGTAAGTTCGGTAAGGGCCGTAGGCCCATTTGTGCGTGTTGGTGATTTCCCGAAAGAAGTGGCTGCAGTTAGTCATTCCAGTGCCTAATTACTCCTGAACAAATAAAAAAGTTGGTTGTCATGTAAGCCAAGAGAATTAAAAAGCGCACCGTCGCAACCTGATCAGCGATCCGGTCGTTCTGGTGCGCTTTCTCCCCCAAGGCCTTGGCGACAACACGCCACCAGTGCCTCATTTCTCCCGGTAAGCCTCCGTAGCCAAAGTGTTAATCAGCCGCGTCAAGTACCAGCGGGCTTTGCAGAAGTCCTCGTAAGGATCCTTCTTAAGCCAAGCCCTGCTGATGTACTTGATCACCTGCCAATGAAGGCCACCAACGACTGGATCAGGTGCCCCCCGCACCCAATCCTCAATAGTGTCGATGACCTCAACTTTGCCCGAGGTGTAATGGCTGGGGTGATTAACGTTGTCAGTCATCCTTTAGATGCTTGAACAGTTTTGTCGCCCTGGTATCTGCCCGTAACGGAGTAATCCTTTGCAGGCAGCATCGAAAGCTTATGGAAAACAATCTGCGCAATACGCATACCCGGCCAGAGATAGACAGGGTGGAACTTACGCGCATTCTGTAGTTCCAGAGTTAGTCTTCCGACATAACCAGGATCTATGTATCCCGCAAGAAGATGTTCGATACCCTCCCTAGCCCTACTGGACTTGAGAGCAAGCTGCCCGGCAATGCAGTCAGGCAGCTGGAACTCCTCAAACGTCTCAGCGAGTACGAACTCATGCGGATAGAGCATGAAAGGGTTCTCCTTCGTGTACCCAGCAATGGAGTAGGGCTCCAGTGAAGGATGCTCTTCACGCTCTACCAGCAGGTTGTCGCCAAGCCGGACATCAAGACTTGCCGGATTCAGTAGCTCTGGATCGAACGGTGTGACCAGCCCCAATCGCGTAAGCGAAAGGATCTCAATGTCTGGAAGAATCACCCGTGCACCTCAACAGGAGTGGACTCCTGCTGAATGCTCACGTGCTTCCAGGTCTTACCCCACTTAATGCAGTTGATGGTGGTGATGTGGACGCCGAAATCACGGGCAATACTCGCCACAGACTTACCGCCTGCAGCCAGCTGGCGCTTGATCTCCAGCACCTTCGCCTCAGTCAGAACAGCAACACCGCGCTTACCACGGCGAGTCTTACGAGGCTTAGCCTCCATCTTTTCCTGGGTCGCCTTAGGGAAGGCTTTCTTGCTGTTGAGATCCAGTTCAACATGTTGGCAATTGGAGAGTGCTGCCTGCGCAGCTTCCAGAGCTTTGCTGATGTTCTCAAACTGAGATTCAGAGAGAATGTGCATGTTCACGGTTTAGATCTCCAGCAGTGTAGTAGAGAAGTCAAGCCTGTTCTAGCTCGATCTTGATAGCTGCCTGGAAATAACCAGCCACCTTCAAGCGACGGTAAACAGGGCCTGCCTCATCCGACTGCTTGTTCTGGATCGCGTTGTAGTCATGGCGGGCACCCTCAAGCGCTTCCATGGTTTCGATGTTGAGCATCTTCAGGTCCGAGTCAGACAAGTCCGGCACCTCAGAGAGGCTGATGGTTTTGTTGAGCAAGTAGGACCTGTAGAAGGGCAGGCCTTGAGGTTGAGTCATCCGAAATACAGTTCGCGTAGTTCTGCAACCCAAGCATCGTATGCCGCTCTGTCGGCAAATTGATGCTTGAACACCTCTGGCACCTCTTCGTTTTTGAAGCGCCCCAGGCCTGACTGCGCACTGCGCATCTCCATGAGGTCGTGCCAGTTGTAGCCGCGTGATTCCTTGTAATACGAGTCGTAATCCATGATTTGTGTGTAGGTGAAGGGCCAGGCTATCGCTTGGCCCATTGGGTGTCGCCGGGTATCGGCTCTGTGCCGTACTCGAAGGTGTCGTAGTCCTCGTCGTTGCGTGGATCAGAAGTCGTCGATGGGGTTCCAGTCGTCGACTCTTTCGGTGAGCATCCTTCGGAATTGGGCATCGGTCGCCGGGATCAAGTCCTCATCTGAAAAGTAGAGGGTGCCTCGGCACAAGGCAGGCCCCCACTCTGCTGGTTCAAGACTTGTCGCCGCACGGACTGGAACAATCTCGTCAACAAAGGCATCGACGACGAGGTATTCGCCTTGGAACTGGAGGTTTTCAATGGATAGGACCGTCATTTGGAAGCCTGCTCGCGGATACGGACGGCGTTCTCTTCCATGTCGTTGAGCCAGGTATCCCAAGACATTTTAAGGAACTGTTCAAGATCCTCTAAGTAAGCCAGCTGCTTGCGGTCATAAGTCGCATCCCAGCCTTTTTTCTCGAACTTCTTGATGCGCTCTTTCATGATCATGGTGGCCCAGTTGACACCGAAGTACCAAGGGCTGAGTTTGCTGTTGTCCACTGGAGTTGTGCTTGCCATGTTGATTGAGTAAAAGGGCAGCCCGTGTCGGGCGTGCCCTTAGGTTTACACAGGAGACAGCAGGCGTCAACCCATGCCTGTAACAGTCAGATACACAGTGACTGCCAGCATCCCCAGCAGCCACGTCAGACCGAAGACCACGACTGGCGGAATCATTCCCTCACCCCCAGCGCCTCGGGCTCGTACTGGGTCAACACAGACACGTCTGCGTTCTGCTTGAGGGCGGTCCCAACCACGTACTGGAACTGAGCCAGTGCGTCGTCGCATTCATCAATCTGGTACTCCTCGATCTCGTAGGGCATGCCCTTGCGGTACCAGGAGATCCGGACGATGGCGAAGAGGTCGTAGGGAATGTCGCCGACGTTGTAACAGAACACAGGCCGCCTGGGCCGCTTCGGTGTGGGTGGTTCGGACTTGGCCACGGGTTTCCTCCAAAACAGCCAGGCGCCTGCACGAAGCAGCGCTAGGAAAAAG
>Ga0208428_1000198_pt1 | contig 30638 bp, 14 predicted proteins | sample DEB08_DNA_11_FD_184535 | JGI IMG/M metagenome (GOLD analysis project Ga0208428, IMG submission 184535) | Aqueous microbial communities from the Delaware River and Bay under freshwater to marine salinity gradient to study organic matter... | ecosystem: Environmental > Aquatic > Marine > Coastal ... | reverse complement strand
ACTCGTCAAGGAGCAGGCATGAATACTAAGTATGCAGCGTCTTCTCGCAATAAAGCAAAGAAAAAGTATCGTGGTCAAGGTAAGGGTTAAATAAGACAGTCAATAAAGTCTTATGAGTTGTTTAATCACCAACCTTCCATCACAAGAAGTATGGGTTCGTAAGGAATATCTTACAGACCATCAAAGTGGACACGGTGAATTTGTAAAGGGCGTTTGGGTTTCGGCAAAGTCGATTCCTGGACGTGCTTTTTATTTTGAGACTTATTTACCAGAATATGCGGCAATGTATGACAAGTTACCCATCAGTGCCTTTTTGTCTCGTCCACAAACACCAGACCCCGACATGAACTTACCAAACTTACAGTTTTGGAACTGTATGGACTATGGTGTAGTCAGTATTGATAAAAAGTTCATTGGTAGTATGGATTTTGAGTGCTATACACGGGACTTTGGTATCCAAAAAGGCACCTATGTCTGTACGATTGACAATTATCACCGTGACCCAGACATGGTAGACTGGGCAACGAGTGAAAATCCTGCCGAACACAAGTCTCATAACCTTATTGAACTGAATAATGGACAATTTGCTCTTTATCCAAACAATAGATTACGTATTTTTGACAATAGTTTGACGCCTGCAGAACCAAAAATGCCCGATTTTAAGGTTTCGACTCAATATTATCAGGTAGAATGTGGTTATGATCGTCTTGGTATGGGTGATGAGGACGAATATCACTGGAAAACGTCTAAAGAACGTGAAATAAATACCGATAAGGGATAGCAACCCCTCTAAAAGTTCTGTTTTTGACAAAAAACAGGAGCTAAAATGGGAAATTCGCCTGTGGATAGAAACAAAGAATACATGAGGGAGATGTGGGGAACCACAAAACTTTCCTCAGACTATGGTTCACTGCAACAAAAACCAAAAAGAGTGCTTACAGAGGTGATGCATGATCTTGCACCACGTCATGATCTTAAAAAACAAACTGAATTGCACGAAAAAATTCGCAATGATGATGATTATGATGATTGGGAGTACGGAACCGAACCTTCTTATGGAACTGAGGTATAAATAAGTTCAGAAAACTCTAACCAAAATGGCGGTTCAAAGGATATCGAGATCATTTAAAGATATTAGTTTGTCCTTTGAACCACATCCAGTGACAAAGGACTTACCAATCCTCAAAAATGAGAGTGCAATTAGAAGATCTGTAAGAAATTTGGTTGAAACGATACCAACTGAAAGATTTTTTAATTCTCTTCTTGGTTCTGAAGTTCGTTCAAGTCTTTTTGAGTTCGTTGATTATGGTACTGCATCCATAATTCAGCAGCAAATTGAGATTACAATTGATAATTTTGAACCAAGAGTTGAAAATGTTCAAGTTCTTGTCGATCCTCGACCAGATTTAAACGAATTTGAAGTCACTGTAATATTTGATATTATTGGTCAAGAGTTTCCGACACAAGAATACTCATTCCTATTAGAGGCAGCAAGATAATATGCCTTTTACTAAGTTTACAAATCTAGATTTTGATCAGATAAAAACCTCAATCAAAGACTATCTTCGTGCAAACAGCACATTTAGTGACTTTGATTTTGAAGGGTCAAACTTTTCTGTCTTGATTGATACTCTTGCATATAATACTTATATTACTGCGTTCAACAGTAATATGATTGTAAATGAGTCTTTCTTGGACTCTGCCACTCTTCGTGAGAATGTGGTATCGCTTGCAAGAAACATTGGATATATACCACGTTCTAGAACGGCAGCAAAGGCAATTATTTCCTTTCAGGTATCTACTAGTGTAGTTACTCCCACTGTCACCTTGAAGAGGGGTCTAGTGTGCGTAGGAAACGCAAATGATGATACGTATACTTTTTCAATTCCACAGGATATAACCGCACCTGTGGAAAATGAAGTAGCATCATTCAATGAGATAGAAATATACCAAGGAACATATCTAACAAAAAAATTCATTTATGATGGATCTCTGGATCAAAGATTTGTTTTAAACAATTCTTTTATTGACACTTCTACTTTATCTGTTTATGTGAGAAAGGTTGGAGAGGATGTAGAAGAAGATATTTTGGGAGTAGAGTATAAACAACTTGATAATATTTTAGAAACAACATCATCCTCTAGAATTTATCTTCTCCAAGAAATACAAGATGAAAAATATGAGTTAAAGTTTGGAGATGGCATATTTGGTAAGAAGTTGGGAGATGAGTATGGTAATGATGGAACTATTATTACTGCAAACTATATTGTAACTGATGGAAAGGATGGGAACGGTGCGAGTACATTTGCATTCTCTGGATCTATTGTAGATTCTGAAGGAGAAATAATTTCCCCAGGAATAGTAACAGTAACCACAAATCAAGCATCACAAAATGGTTCTAGTATTGAAAGTGTTGATTCTATAAAATATTATGCTCCAAAAATTTATTCTGCACAGAATAGAGCAGTAACATCAAGAGATTATGAAGCCATTATAAAAAGAATATATCCTGATACAGAATCTGTTTCTGTTGTTGGTGGTGAAGAATTAGATCCTCCACAATTTGGAAATGTTATTCTGAGCATTAAACCAAAAAATGGAACATTTGTTTCAGACTTTAATAAAGCACAAATTTTAAATCAGTTAAAACAATACACTGTTTCTGGTATCAATACAAAGATTACAGATCTCAAGATTCTTTATGTTGAGATTGATTCTGCTGTTTACTATAATAATTCTCAAATCTCCAGTGTAGAATCCTTAAAGACTAGAGTATCAAACAATTTAACTACATATTCCAAATCTTTAGATCTTAATAAATTTGGTGGAAGATTTAAGTATAGTAGAGTTCTTCAATTAATCGACAATACTGATAAATCAATTACATCCAATATTACTAAAGTGAGAATAAGAAGGGATTTAGCAGCATCTTTGAATCAATTTGCACAATATGAATTGTGTTTTGGAAATCAATTCCATATAAAACCGCAGGGATATAATATAAAATCGACCGGATTTAAAGTTTCTGGAGAATCTTCTATAGTATATTTTACAGACACGCCGAATGTTCTTTCTCGTGGAACCTCGGTGAATAATGCAACTGAGGCAGGACAAGTATTTTTATCTAGACCTAGTAATGTTACTGCAAAAACTGGAGTTATTTCTATAGTTAAAGCAGATGGAACTGTTGTTGGAAAAAATGTGGGAACAGTCGATTATGTTAAAGGCGAGATTAAAATAGGAACAATCAATATAACATCAACAGAAAGAGAGAATGGAATTATAGAAATCCAAGCCTTTCCAGAATCTAACGATGTTATTGGATTAAAAGATTTATATCTTTCATTTGATATTCCAAAAAGTAAGATAAATATGGTTAGAGATGTAATTGCTTCTGGTGATGAAATAACTGGAAATGTGTTTACTAGAGATTATTATACATCAAGTTACTCAAACGGGAATTTAACAAGAAACTAATATGATACAGACTGGTTTTGAATCTAGGGTAAAGGTTCAGCAGATTATTGAAAGTCATCTTCCAAGTTTTATATTGGAAGAAAATCCAAAGGTTTCTGAATTTTTAAAACAATATTACATATCTCAAGAATATCAGGGCGGACCAGTCGATATTGTTGATAATTTAGACCAATATTTGAAGGTTGATAATCTTACATCAGATGTTGTTGTTGGATTTACTACATTAACTTCCGCAGTAGCAATCGATGATATTGAAATAGAAGTTTTTAGTACAAAAGGATATCCTCAAAAATATGGCCTCTTAAAAATTGATGACGAAATAATTACTTATACCAACATTGTAGGAAATACTTTTACTGGATGTATTCGTGGTTTTAGTGGAATTACTGCGTATGAACAAGACTTAAATAGAGAAGAATTAATATTTTCAACTAGTTCTACTGCAGAACACAATTTGGGGTCTGAAGTAAAGAATTTGAGTTCTTTATTTCTACAGGAGTTTTATAAAAAATTAAAGTATACTATATCTCCTGGATTAGAACAAACTGAATTTACTTCGGAATTAAATGTTGGTAATTTTTTGAAGGAAATAAATTCTTTTTATAGGGCAAAGGGCACTGATGAATCTTTTAGAGTTTTATTTAATGTTCTTTATAATGAAAATCCAAAAGTTATAAATTTAGAAAATTACTTAATAAAACCTTCTTTTGCAGAATATGTAAAGGAGGAAGTAATCATTGTTGAAAAAATATCTGGTGAAAACGTAAATAACTTATTAGGACAAACAATATTTAAATCTAATGATCCTCTAACAAATGCTTCCGTTTCTTCTGTAGAACCTTTTTTCAGAAAAAATAAGGAATATTATAAAATATCTCTATATGTTGGGAATAGTGAGTTTTCTGCAATTCAAGGGAATTTTGTCATAACTCCAAATACCAAATCAATCTTAGAAGCATCTACTAATTCTTCTGTAATAACAGTAGATTCTACAATTGGATTCCCTGAGAGTGGAACATTGATTGTAGGAAATAATACTTTTACATACACAAGTAAAACAGTAAATCAGTTTTTGGGATGTTCTGGACTGACAGAAAATATTTCAAAAAATTCTTTAATTATAAATGATGAAACTTATTATGGTTATGAAAATAATGATAATACAAAGAAAATTGAGTTTAGGATTTTAGGTGTATTATCTGATTTTACACCATCTTCTGAAGAGATTAATACTTCTGAAGGTGATATCTTATCTATTAAATTTATAGGTGATGAAGTTAAAAATTCAAACAATAAAACATATAAAGAAATCTTTGCCAATTCATGGATTTATAATACTTCAACAAGATATGGAATAATTAATGATCAATCGAATTATATCTTATCGGACAAAATTGATAGATCTAGTTTAAAATCTGGTGATAGGGTAGAGTTGGTTGAAAGAGATAATGATATTGTTATTAGTGGAAGTGATGATCCTCATATCAGTCGAGTTTTATCTGCCGAAAATTCTGTAGTAATAGACGGTTCTTTCCCCGGTAAAAATCCAAATTCAAAGTATGATCTAAGGAGAAAACTTAATACCGCAAAAAGTTCTGGAGTTTCATTAGAATATGGAAATAACGTAATTACGTCAGATATACAAAATTTATATTTTGATGGAGAGGACTATTCTTACGTAGCATCAAATTCTTTACCATCAGAATCTATCGAAAATCCTTACAATTACAGATATACTATAAGTTTGGACATTAATAGTGATTCGACTGGTGTTCCAGTAGAAGATAATATTGGTGATGGTGATTATACAACAATAATTGGATTTGAAAATAACTCTCCATTTTTAACTGGAGATAGAGTTTTTTATCAACCAGACTCAACACCGTTGGTGGGATTAAATACTGGAAGTTACTATGTTGAGGTTTTAACTAATAAAAAACAAATAAAATTATATTCTTCTCCACATTTTATTGGAATAAATCCAATAAAATTTAAAAACCCAGATTCAGGATCTGTAAGGGGAACTTTTACGCTTTATTCCCACAAATCTGGTGAAATTGGAGTCCAAAATATACTGAAAAAAATACCTCTCCAATCTAAAATAAAAGGTCCTGGAAAAGAAACTGTTCCCGGTGTAACGGGAATGCTTATTAATGGAGTTGAGATTAGTAATTATAAGTCAAATGATAAAGTATATTATGGACCTTTAGAGTCTGTTGATATTTTGGTTGGGGGAGAAAATTACGATGTTATAAATCTTCCACAAATATCCATTTCTTCAGGTACAACTAACGCTTTAGCGCAACCAGTAATTAGTGGATCTATAAAAGAAGTTTATATTGATTCTCAAAACTACGATATTGATAAAATTCTTTCCGCAGAAGTTTCTGGAGGAAATGGATCTGGCGCATCATTAAAACCAATAATCACGAAGAGAGTAAGAGAAATAAGTTTTGACGGAAGAACTACGGTAAATGGTGGAGGAATTAGTACGACTGGAAATAGAATTGTATTATTGGAAGATCATAATTTAAACAATGGTGATAAAATTCTATACAATTCAAATGGAAATCTTCCAATAAAAGTTGGGTTCGGAACTGATACTTTAGTAAATAATGGATTTTATTTTGTAAAAGTTGAAAACAATAAAACAGTTTCATTGTATGAAACATATGAAGATTATGAAAGTAATTCAAATGTAATAGGATTTTCAACAGGAACTGCTGGAAAACATAAAATTACCACTACAAATTTAAATAATACAATTTCAAAAATTGAAGTAGTGAACGGTGGTAGTGGGTACACTAATAGAAAACTGATCGTTAATCCGTCTGGGATATCAACAATAACAAATTCTATTAATTTTAAAAATCATGGATTTAATACTGGAGAATTGATTGAGTATGATTATGAAAGTTCTCAAATATCGGGTCTATCAAAATCAAGTCAGTATTATGTTTTAAAAATTGACGAAGATTCTTTTAGAATATGTAATGCTGGAGTTGGAGGGACCGATAACTCTTTTTATAATAGAAAAGAATATGAAAAGTTTTCTGATGGAGGATCTGGTTATCAATACTTCAGTTACCCAGAAATCTCAGTATCTATAAAATATAGTCCCATTGGTTTTGGAACTACAACCCAAATATACAAAGAAGTTGTATCAACACCCATTGTTAGGGGTAAGATCGAACAATTATATCTTTATGATAATGGAACAGGTTATGGATCTACAATATTAAACTATCAAAAAAATCCAGTAATAACAGTAAAAAATGGAAAAAGCGCAGCATTAAGACCAAATATTTCAAATGGACAAATAGTATCAGTAAATATACAATATGGGGGTAAAGAATACTATTCTTTACCAGATTTAATTGTTACAGATTTAAGTGGAACTGGTTCTGGAGCAAAACTCAGACCCATTATTGACAATGGAAAAATTGTAGAGGTTATTGTATTGAGTTCTGGAATTGGATATTCTGATAGTCAGACATATATTACAGTAAATTCTTCCGGAAAAGGAGTAAAATTCTTTCCAAATATTAGAAGTCTTACTGTAAACAATAACTATAAATTTGGAGATGAAGTTTTACTGGAAACAGACAATAAATTAAAATATACAGTATCTTCATATTTTGAAGAATTGAGAACTTCATTCGGAGAAAGAGAGAACAATATATCTGGTATTATAGGGTGGGCATATGATGGAAATCCAATTTATGGTCCATTTGCGCGATCTAATCCAAATAATGGATCATCTACAATAACAAGAGTTGTATCTGGTTATTCGTTAGATGCCACATATACTGATAGACCAGATGGTTTTGAAGAAGGATTTTTTGTTGAAGATTATAAGTTTTCTTCCTCAAATACGACTTTAGATGAAAAAAATGGTAGATATGGAGTAACTAAGGAGTTTCCAAATGGAGTATATGCATATTATGCAACAATTGACGAAAATGGAAATCCTGCTTTCCCATATTTTATCGGAAATGAATATAAATCACAAACATTAGAAGAAAATGATACTTTAGATCAATCTTTTGACTTTGGAAATTCTAAATTACTTAGAAATACTTTCCCATATAAAATTTCTGATGTATATTCCAATTATGATTTTATTTCTAAAATAGATGATTATAAAGATCAAAAAATAGTCTTAGATTCTGTTTCCACGGGAGAAGTAGAAAGATTTGAAGTAATAAATTCTGGTTCAAATTATAAAATTGAAGATATTTTAAATTTTGACAATTCTGGAACAGGTGGATCTGATGCTTATGCATACGTATCTTCTTTGGAAGGAAAAGATATTCTTAATGTAGAAACAGAAGCACTAGTATATGAAAATTCCATATTTACATGGGAAAATGAAGAAAATGTAAAGGTAACCATATTACCCTATCACTCACTTGATGATGGAGATGTTGTAACTATTTCAGGTTTTTCTACAACTCTTTCCAGATTAAACGGATCTCATAAAGTAAAGATTACTCCCAAAAGTTCAACTTTAATTTCTCAAATTCCATCATCAATAAGTATTGGTGGAACAGAAATATACTTATCCAAAATTCCACAAAATGTTTCTGTGGGAAGCAGTATTGGAATTGGTACAGAAACTCTTAAAGTCTTAGAAGTATTTGAAAATAAAAATATACTGAGAGTTGAAAGAGGACTGACAGGTGTTTCTCATGATGAAAATTCTATAGTAAACTTTAAATCCGATTCATTCAGTATTGATTTTTCAACTGAAATTTTTACATCTAAAGTTGATGATATAGTATTCTTCAATCCATTAGAATCGGTCGGATTTGGCACAACAGCAGGATTATCTCATATTGCGACTTTTAATTTTGGTGATGAATTGAATGTTTCCAGACAAATTCCCACAAAATCTATTTACATTGAAAACCACCCATTTAAAAATAACCAACAAGTTGTTTATACTGCAAATGGAACAACACTATCAATTTCAACTGATGGCGTATCTTCATATAGTTTACTATCCCCATCCAACCTTTTTATAGTCAATAAGGGTAAAAATATTATTGGATTAAAAACTTCAATAAATTCTGATGAGTTATTCTTCCATTCTGGCGGTATTGATAGTGATTTGTATTCTTTAGAATCTGTGTATGAGCAAGTTACAGGAAATGTTGAGAGAATAAAAGCTATTGTTTCAGTATCAACATCTCATGAAATGCTTACTGGAGATGTTATTAATTTAACAGTAAATCCAAATCTATCTGTTGGAATCGGGACTTCTACCTCTGTAAGAATTTCTAAAGATCAAAACAGAATACTGGTCAATCCTATAGAGTTTGATTCTTCTGTAATTAGTACAACACTAAATGCAATTACACTTAATGATCATCATTTAAGAACTGGGGATAAAATATATTATTCTGCAGTTACACCAGCAACTGGAATAACAACAGGCGACTATTATGTATTCAAAGTAGATTCTGATACTATTAAACTTTGCAGCACTTACTTAGATTCTATAGCCACTCCACCACAAACTATTGACATCACAGGAACTGGTGGTGCGTCTCAGTTTATATCTTTAATTAATCCAAGATTGAAAACGATAAAAAATAATAATTTAGTATTTGATTTATCAGATTCTTCACTTTATGGGTATAGTTTTAAGATTTATAGAGATTCTGAATTTAAAGATGAGTTTAAATCTACATCATTGGAGAGGCAATTTAATATTGTTGAGGTAGGCACAGTTGGTACGGCAAATGCTTCTATTACTATAAACTATGATTCCAAATTACCAAATTTACTTTATTACAACTTGGAGAATAATGGAGTTTTGGGTATTGTTGATAAAGACGTAAAAAATTATTCTGAAATATTTTTCACAAATAGTACATATACTGGAACATATAACATTATTGGAGTGGGAGAAAAAACATTTAGCGTATTACTCAAAAACGTTCCAGAAAATCTTTCTTACTCCTCCGAAGACTGCGATATTCTAAAATACACCACAAGATCAAAAACTGCAAAAGGAGGAATTGATAAAATAGAATTACCTTCTGGAGGATATGGTTATAAAAAAATACCAGTAGTTCAGAGTATTACTTCAACTGATGGGAAAGATTCATATGTTCTTGCAAAGTCTTCTTCTATTGGCAATATAAAACAGCAAAGAATTAAAAATGAAAAATTTGAATATCCATTTGATCCGACCCTCAATCCAACAGCTTTTGTATCTTCAAATATAATACTTTCAAATTCGAATACAATAGACACTATAACAATTCTAGATGGTGGCAAAGGATATATTCAAGCACCAGATATTGTTATTGTAAATTCTTCTACTAGGGAAAAAATTGATTCCGGAATTCTTAATGCCTCTTTGGTTGGTGATACCATAAGAAGAATAGAAATAGAGGACAAACCAAAAGGTCTTCCAGAACAAACTGTAGAATTATTTGCAGTTAATAATACTAATGGAATTTCTATTCAAAAAGTAACTGCAGATTCTGACACCACATTTACGTGCGAAATAACTAAACCAACTTTTGGATATGACCCTTTACCATTTGCTGTCGGAGATTTAGTATTTCTTGAAGGAATACAACAACTTGATGATGGATCTGGATTTAATTCTGAAGATTATGGATATAGATTCTTTAAGGTATCTAATTATCAAGAGACATCTCCATATGATAAGGTAGTATTTGATTTGGCAGATTCATATTATGGACCTTCCGGATTAACTACTAATATAGGAACTGCTAAAACTATACAAGAAGGATATCCAAAAATCATATCTTTTAACGATTATCCTACTTTTGATGTGAAGCAAAGTAAATTGTCATTCTCTATTGGTGAGCAGTTAATTACAAATAACACTGAACGGGATTTATTTGTTTCTAGTTATGATGGAACCACCCTTAAAGTATCGGGAACTTATGAACTATCCGTTGGTGAAGTTATTACTGGAAAATATTCTTCAACAGTAGCGACAATTATTCAAATTGATATTAATGAAGGAACTTTTAATGTTAGTTATTCAATTCCAAAGAATGTTGGATGGATAGATGAGATTGGAAAATTAAGTCTGGACAATCAAGTTACATCAAATAATGATTACTATCAAAATCTTTCATACTCTGTAAAGAGCACCAAAGAATATAAAGAAGTAGAAAAAAATATAAAACCACTATTGCATACTAGTGGACTAAAAGATTTTGCTGATACTCAAATAGAGCAAGAAACCAATGCTTCCGATCTTTTAGGAATTGACCAATCAAATGTTATAATTGATTATATAGATGATCTTAGAGTAGATACAATTTATAATTTTGATAATGTAAAGGATATTGATATTGATCCTATAACTGGAAATTCTAGATATATTAAGTTAGAAACTGTAAGACTTACAGATTATATTGATAATATTGGAAACCGCGTTCTTGCAATAGATGATATTAGTAATAAATTTTCCAATTTTGAAGATGAACCTAGCGAATTTTTAAATGTTTTATTGTTAGATCCCTCAATTTCATATGAAAATCTTTTAGTTAGAATAACAAATCTTGATGGTAGTCAAATTCAATTTACGGAGATTGTTTTATTAAATGACAATGATGATTATTACTTAGTTGAAAAAGGTAACATTTCTAACGTTGGATCATCCGAAGTCCATATTTTAGGAGAAAATTATGGCGAATTTATCATTATAGAAGATGAATTTAATAATAGATATTTAAGATTTGTTCCAGAAAACCCATATGATATTGACTATGATCTAAAACTTGTAAGAAATACTTTTAGATCTTCCGCAGTAGGTTTTGGAACAACTGCAGTAGGTTTTGTAGATTTAGTAAGTTCTGCTGGCATTATTACTTCTGGAGAAACGTCTACTGTTGTAAACCTAGATTCAAATTCAAACTCTTTGTATGCCAATGTTCAAGTAATTGATAATTCAACAAACCAAATGAACTTTGTTGAATTATATGTAACTTCCGATGGTTCTAATACATACTTATCGGAATATTATTTTGATACAGAATCTGAAACATCCGAAATATCTAACAATTTCATAGGATCTTTTGGTGCGAATATATCTTCCGGAGGAATTTTATCATTAAATTATACGAATACTTCCTCAAATAACAATACTTTTAGAGCAAAGATTGTTGGATTCGGAACCACAACTTTAGGAACTGGTTTTTATAGATTTAAAACAGATAGTCAACCAGTTGGTTATGAGAGATCTATTTTATATCGTTCCGATTTCACGGTTGGAACAGGAAATACGAACATTGTATCGATAGACAAAGGTCTTTTCAATTCATTCAAATCTTTAGTAGAAGTTGGCATTGGATCTACTAAAGCTATTCATCAAATAATGCTTATACAAGATGGAACTGACGTTTATGTTCAGCAATCACCTCTTCTTAGTGTAAGTGGTATTGGAACCTTTGATAGTGCTTCTGGAATAGGAACTTTTGGTGGAGATAATAGTGGATCAGATTTAGAATTAAACTTCTATCCAGATGCAGAATATTCATCAGAAACTATCACTCTTTCAGCGTTTAGTCAGTGTTTTTATACCATTTTGGATAGAGACAATGATCCACCATTATTAGAATATGGAAATATTGAAGAATCTATAGATATACAATTCTATAATTCAATAAATGGAAGTAGAATTAATAGATCTAACTTTAATTTAACATCAGATGGAGTTCCCATTTTTGTCAAAACATTTAACCCAACAGATGAAAATATTCTTAATCCATCAACAGGTGAGTTTAATATACAAAACCACTTCTTTAAAAATGGAGAAGAATTAATTTATACTCCAAAATCAACAGTTGCTGGAATTGCAGGAACTTCTATGGTATACACTGATGGTGTTACTAGCGGAACATTACCTTCTACGGTTTTTGCTATTGTTAATAATCTTGATTATGATAAATTCCAGATATCTACAAGTATTTCTGGGACAGCAGTAACATTTACAAATCTTGGTGGCGGTAATGCACATCAATTTGAAATGAAGAAGAAAAATGAAAAAGCAATTATTACCCTTGACGATCTTGTCCAAAGTCCAATAATTCTTACAAATGTATCACATACTTTATCTCAAAATATTTCTGATACAGATGAATTATTTGTTTTAAGTGGAATATCTTCAATAATTCCTTCAGATATTTTGAAGATAGATGATGAATATTTTAAAGTTGTTAATGTTGGATTAGGAACTACAACCTCTGGTCCAATTACAAATAATGGATCGTTTAATTTAGTCAGTACAAAGAGAGGATTTGTTGGAACTAGTGCAACTTCTCACACCTCATCTACAGTGGTAGACATTTATAGAGGTTCATATAATATTGTAGAAAATGAACTACACTTTGTAGATCCACCAAGAGGAAATCCCCAAATTGAAAGAACAATTTACAACATAGATTACGAAACTTCAGATTTTAATGGAAGAGTATTTTTAAGATCTACTTATACGACAAATAAAATATATGATGATTTGTCCGACCAGTTTAATGGAATTGGAAGAACATTTACAATGAAAGTTGGTGGTGCTGATACCACAGGTATTGGAACTATTGGTGGAAGCGGAATTGTTCTGATAAATGGTATTTTCCAACAACCATCGACTGATAATAATCCAAATGGTAATTTTGATATTTTAGAAGATACTATTGCTGGAATAACAACATTAGTTTTTTCTGGTATAACAAAACCAGATACAGATCCTTTAGAGTATGTTTTTTCCGATTATGACATAAATCAAAATGAAACTCCAAGGGGTGGAATTATTGTTTCGTATGGTTCTACACCTGGACTTGGTTTTGCTCCTCTTGTCGGGGCATCTGTTACCGCTGTAGTTGGTGCTGGAGGTTCCATTGCTGGAATTACAACGGGATTAGTAGGTGGAACTTATGGTTCTGGATATAATGGTCTTACTTCAATTGGAGTTACTGTTTATGATTCCAATCATGGTGGAGATCCTGCAAGTATTACTGCAGTTGTTGGTGCTGGAGGTTCACTTTCCTTTAACATTGGTGCTGGTGGAACAGGTTATACTAATCCACAAATATTTGTGTCATCACCCTCTTATGAAAATCTTTCAGTAATAGGTGTTTCTAGACTTGGTATTGGACTGACAACACAGACTGGAATTGGATTATCTATTAGTTTAAATGTTGGACCTGTAGGTGCGACTGGAATTGGTTCAACCTATTATGGAGTAACTGATTTTGAGATAACTAAGAAAGGATATTCTTTCCAAAGAGGAGATGTATTTAAACCTGTTGGTTTAGTTACAGATTATAGATTATCATCTCCAATTCATGATTTTGAATTGCTCGTATTGGAAACATATCGAGATAAATTTGCTTCTTGGGAATTTGGAGATTTAGATTTTATTGATTCCATTAAAAACTATCAAAATGGATCTAGAACAACTTTCCCCCTATTTTACAATGGAGATCTTCTCAGTTTTGAGACTAAAAAAGGATCAAGAATTAAACTTGAAAACTGCTTATTGATATTCATTAATGGTATTCTTCAGAAACCAGGGTTCTCTTATAATTTCGGTGGTGGAACTTCATTAACATTTACAACTGCCCCAAAACCAGATGATAATATTTCGATTTATTTTTATGAAGGAACTGGTGTTGATGTTACAAAGGTAACCAATATCAATGAAACTATAAAGGTAGGAGATGTGGTTCAGATACTCAAATCCAATGAATATCCAAATATTTTATCTCAGGATAAGAGAACTGTTACAGATTTATCATTCTCCGATAAGTTTGAAACAAACTTGTATTCTGGTCCCGGCATTAGTGAAAATTATAGACCATTAAGTTTGATAAAGCAAAAAGTTGATAAAAATATAAATGGTGAAATAGTTTCTAAAGCAAGAGATTCTATTGAAACATTGGTATTCCCAGTAGCAAATATAATTAGTGATGTATCCACAACTGATACTGAAATATTTGTCGATGGTGTTGAATTGTTTAGATATGAAGATCCTGATTTTAGTTCTTTTGATGGATTAATCGTTGGTGGGACATCGACATCTTCAATATCTACAATGACTGGCAATGATTCAATCGAACTTGTAAAGAATTTCACAAATATTCAGGGAGAATCTGGATCTATTGTTGGAATTGCATCAACAACAATTCCAAATTTAGCTATAGAGTTTACTTTAGAATCTTTAATTGGAACTCAACTGCAAGTAGGATATCCAATCTATATTTTTGACACTGTTGTTGGAAATGGAGTTACTTCGATAAATTCATCTGATGCGGAAACTATTGGGATTGGAACTAATTATCTTGACAACATTTATGTTGTTGATCAGTTGAATGAAAGCACAGGTATCATAACTTGTAGAGTACATTCTAATTCCAATTTGGTTGGAATTGCAACTCAAGGATCTATATACACTCCTGTTGGACATTTCTCTTGGGGAAGACTGTCAAATACTTCTGGATTACAAAGATCTTCCAATCCAATTTCTATAGGTGTAACAGGAAATATTGTTTCTGGTCTTTCTACATACCCAATAATTCAAAGAAGAAATGTTGGTATAAGAGAAACAGGTGCTCTTCGTAAGAGAAATCCAACTCCCCCCTAAAGTATTATAAATATCTAAAAAACTATATTAATATGGCTGCTGTAGTAACAGATCAATTTAGAATATTGAATGCTGATAATTTTATAAATTCTGTATTAGATGATAATAATTCATATTATGTCTTTTTAGGATTGTCAAATTCAAGTGCTACGGGATTTGGTAGGGACTCTGGTTGGGATGAGTCGCCTCCAGCTCCTACGGACAATACGCAGTATCTCAATCATTATAGAGATACTGCATTATTTGGTAAGAGAATTACTAGTGAAAACATTAGAAGAGTGGTAAGAAAAGTCCAGTGGACTTCCGACACAAACTATGATATGTATAGACACGATTATAGTGCCTTGAACCCAACTCCAAATTCTGGAACAACTACATTATACAATTCGGATTATTATGTAATCAATAAAGATTTTAGAGTTTATATTTGTTTGAGTAATGGTTCTTCCGGAACCAAACCAGAAGGAAATTCTTCCTTATATGAACCAACATCAACAGATTTACAACCAGTTGAATACGTCGATGGATATATTTGGAAATACTTGTTTTCCATATCTCCAAATGATGTAATCAAGTTTGATTCTACAGAATATATTGTTCTTCCTAACAATTGGTTGACAACTACAGAAGACTCTCAAATTGTTGATGTGAGAGAATCTGGTAATGATAACGACCAAATTAAAGTTGTTTATATTGAAAATGGCGGTAGCGGATATACGAATGGGACATATGATATTTTAGGTGATGGTAGTGGAGGTACAGTTAGAATAACAACAAAAGGAGGTATTATAACTAAAGCGGAAGTACTGACTGGTGGCAGTGGATATACTTGGGGAATTGTTGATTTTGAAAGATCGGATATATCTGATCCAGCAACTTTAATTCCAATTATTCCTCCATCAAGGGGACATGGATATGATATTTACACAGAATTGGGTGCCGACAGAGTTTTAGTTTATGCTAGGTTTGATGATTCTACAAAAGATTTTCCAGTTGATACAAAATTTTCACAAGTTGGAATTGTAAAAAATGTATCACAATACACTTCTAGTGGAATTGGAAACACTTTTACTGGATCATCATATTCATCACTTTATTCTATAAAGTTAAGTGGAGATTTTGCAGGAACTCCAAGTATTGGTGATGTGGTTTCTCAGGTTAGAACAATTGATGAAACTGAATATCAAGCAAAAGGTTATGTAGCTTCTTGGGATAAAGATACAAAAATTCTAAAATATTTTAGAGATAGATCACTTTATTTTCCAAATTCTTTAAATCAAAGAGACGGGACAAATGTTGATGTTGGGATTGGAACAACTTCTAATGTAATAGAATTTGTTTCTGAAGTAGATAGTGTTCCCCAAAATATTAGTATATCTGGCATTGGTAATACAAGTATAGATTCTTCCTTTAATGGGACAACTTTAAATGGAGTGAATTTGGGTGTTAATTTCATCAAGGGACTTGCTACACCAGAGATAAATAAGAAGACAGGGGCAATTATTTACATCGATAATAGACCCGAAGTTGAGAGAAATCTTAGGCAAAAAGAAGACGTTAAAATCATTCTGGAATTCTAAAAAACATGGCACAAAAAACAGATTTAAATATCAATCCATATTTTGATGATTTTGATTCTGATAAGAATTTTTATAGGGTCTTATTTAAGCCAGGATATCCGGTTCAAGCAAGAGAACTGACAACCTTACAATCAATACTGCAAAATCAAATTGAATCTTTTGGTAGTTATACCTTTAAAGAAGGGTCTGTAGTAATTCCAGGAAATATTGTATATGATGGACAATTTTATGCTGTAAAATTAAATACTCAACAACTTGGTATTAACATATCCTTATATATTGATAAGTTTATAGGAAAAACTATAACTGGGCAACTATCTGGAAGTACAGCAACGGTACAATATGTCTCTTTACCCAATAATTCTAATATTGAATACGTAACAATTTATGTAAAATATAAAAATTCTAATAGTAATTTTGACTTTGAGCAGTTTGAAGATGGGGAATCTTTATATTGCGATGAAAATATAATATATGGAAATACTACTATTAATGCAGGAACTCCTTTTGCATCTCTAATTAATTTGGATGCGACTTCGATTGGGTCTGCGGCATCTATTGGTGATGGGGTTTATTTTGTAAGAGGACATTTTGCTGCTGTATCAAAACAAACTATCATACTCGATGATTACACAAATACACCTTCATATAGAGTAGGATTATCAATACAAGAACTTTTAGTAAATGCAAAAGATGATGAATCTCTGTATGATAATGCTAAAGGATTTACAAACTATGCAGCACCAGGTGCTGATAGACTGCAAATCAAATTAACTCTTACAAAAAAATTAATTACAGATATTAATGATACCAATTTTATTGAATTACTTAGAGTACAAGATGGAAAAATAAAGAAAATAGAGTCTAAAACAGAACTTTCCAGACTTGGTGATTATATTGCGGAAAGAACCTACGAAGAATCTGGACATTATGCATTAGATAACTTTAAGGTAAGTGTGCATAATTCTTTAAATAATAAGTTAGGTAATGATGGTCTATTTTTTGAAACTCAATCCACAGATCAATTAAATACTCCATCAGATGATTTAATGTGCGTTAAAGTTTCTCCTGGAGAAGCTTATGTCGGTGGATATAATGTAGAAACTGTTTCTAATTCTATTATAGATGTAGAAAAACCGAGAGATACTTTACAAATTTCTAATGCAAATGTATCTTTTGAGATGGGAAATCTCTTAAGAGTTAATAATGTTTCTGGTTCACCTAAACAAAAAGAAAAAATTGATCTTTATGATCAATTTGGTGGTACAGGAAATAAAATTGGAAATGCTAGAGTATATACTTTTAATTTAACCGATGCTGCTTATGAAGGAGCAGCAACCAATTGGGATTTGTACTTGTATGATATTCAAACACATACAAAACTCACTTTAAATACTCCTGTAGCACCATTAGGACTTATAACTTCAACTTATATTAAGGGAAAGAGTAGTGGTGCTAGTGGATACGCAGTAGATTCTGGTACTGGAAGCACGATTTCTTTAAGAGAGACTTCAGGTACATTTTCTGCTGGCGAACAATTAATTATCAATGGCATCGATGTTTCTGCAACAATTGAGTCAATTGTTGTGTATGGAACTAAAGATATTAAATCGACAAAACAAACAACTGCTGTTTCTGGATTTGGGGCAGATTTTGTTGCTGATTCAGTATTAGATTCTTTTAATTTACCAAATGGAATTTCTAATATATCAATTTCTGGAAACACATTAACAAGTTCTGGAAAAACATTTGGTGGAATTAAAGAAGGAGATATTATTAGATATCAAACTGGAACTGGTGATGAAACTTTTAATAGAGTAACAGCAAACAACACTACCAGTTTAACTTTAACTACAACAACCACAGTATCTGGCGTCAGAAATGGTTCTGTTGGGGTTGGAACTTTTAACAGTGTAAAATTGGGTTATCCCACTTTAAAAAATCAAGAAAAAAGTTATCTTTATGCACAACTTACAGAGTCCAATATAGAATCAGTAAATCTTTCTAGTTCTACATTAAAAATCTCAGATCAGATTGAAAATCAAACTATATCGGGTGGACAATTAACAATTGATACCAGTTCTTTTACATCTGGAATTGTATTTGAGTCTTTTGACGAGGAAAGATACTCTGTTCATTACAGTGGCGGTGGAATTGGGACAGTAACTTCTGATTCATTTACTATAAACAACGATGGAAGTCAAGTAACCATTAATGGATTGACAAATGGGAGTAATGCTGTAGTTAATGTAACACTTAAGAAATCTGGTATTCAGAATAAGATAAAGGAATATACCAAAAGTTCTGTTCTTGATATCGTATATTCAAAGTATCCTCAATCTGGAAGTAATGAAAATTCATCTATTGATGATGGATTAACTTACAATAAAAATTATGGACTGAGGGTTCAAGATGAAGAAATTTCTTTAAATTGGCCAGATGTAGTAAAAGTTATTGCGGTGTATGAGTCTCTTGACAAAAATTCTCCAATTTTAGATCAAATTCAATTCTTTGATAGTTCTGCGGTAAGTAATGCCATTATAGGAGAAAATATTAAGAGTCTCTCAAGCAATGCCGTAGCGAGAGTGATTTCTAAATCAGGGTTTAAATTATCGGTAGTATATTTGAATAAAGATAGATTTGTTGCTGGGGAAACGGTAACTTTAGAAGAATCTAATGGTTCTTATCCTTTACAATTAATTATAAAAGGATCTTATAAGGATATTACTTCTTCTTATATCTTAGATAAGGGACAAAAAGACCAATATTATGATTATTCGAAAATTATTAGAAATCTGAATACTCCAATACCATCAAAGAAACTAAAAGTAATATTTGATCACTACACAATACCATCTTCCGATGATGGGGACGTTTACACGGTCCTAAGTTATGATAAAGAAAGATTTTCAGAAGATATTCCAAATATTGGTCCAAGACAAATAAGATCGTCTGACACCTTGGATTTTAGACCAAGAGTATCGCAGTTTACTGCCACAGATAAGTCTCCATTTGATTTTGATTCAAGAGATTTTGGAACTTTACCCAAATTTGTTTTAAAACCAAATGAAAGTTCTTTAATTGGATATACTTATTACCTGCCAAGAATTGATAAGGTATATTTGGATATTTTTGGAAACTTTATTGTGAAGAAAGGAACTTCAGAAATAAATCCAAAACCTCCAGTCAATTCGAATCCAGATGGACTTATGGAGGTCGGTACAATTACACTTCCAGCATACCTTTATGATCCAAATGATGCTACTATATCTCTTGTAGATAACAGAAGATATACGATGAGGGATATTGGTAAACTTGAAGATAGAATTGAAAATTTAGAAAGAGTAACATCTCTTTCATTGTTGGAGTTAAATACACAAACTCTTCAAGTACAAGACGCTCAAGGAAATAATAGATTTAAAACTGGATTTTTTGTTGATGATTTTAAAAATAATTCTTTGATTAATGTAGATGTATCTTCTATTGAGATAGATCCAAATTCACAAGAACTGACTACAATTATTAGTACTAATACTTTAAAGGGTGCAATTTCTCCAGAATCCGAAATCACCGACGAAAATCTGGATTTATCTTCCAATTTCAATCTTTTAGATTCTAACGTTCAAAAAACTGGAAATACTATAACTTTAAAGTATGAAAGCATTGGTTGGATTGAACAACCACTGGCAACAAGGGTGGAAAATGTAAATCCATTCAACGTAGTTTCATACAATGGAAATATTAAATTATCACCATCTAGTGATACTTGGGTAAGAACTATTAGACTTGAAAACTCCTCTTCAACTACAACAAGAAGAGTTGCTAATGTAAATCTTCGGGGACAAACGAGAACACGTGTATCTTCCAGAGATGTTCTTATTTCTTCTGGAAACGAACAATACATGAGATCCAGAAACACACACTTCTATGCTGCTAACTTAAAACCACTTACAAAATTCTATCAATTCTTTGATGGTAATGGTAGTGTAGATTATATTCCAAAATTATTAGAAATTTCTAATAGTTCATCATTGACAAATTATGGATCAATAGGAACATTTGAAGTTGGAGAAACTGTGATTGGATATGATGGTGGAAATGAAGTTATATCATTCAGATTGTGTTCTGGAAACCATAAGGATGGTCCTTTTGATTCTCCATCAAAAACATTTACCACAAATCCATATTTTAGTACAGAAACACTATCTCAGTCATACAATCAATCATCAAAATTATTAAATGTAGACACTTTTGCACTTTCTGAAGAAGCGCAAGGAAAGTATTATGGATATGTAAAAGTTGGTGTGAAATTAGTTGGTCAGAATAGTGGTGCTGTAGCCTACGTTAAAGATCTCCGCCTTATTTCAGATTCTAGTGGTGATATTATTGGTTCTTTCTTCTTGCAGAATCCACATACAACTCCAGCACCAACAGTTAGAATTACTACTGGAACAAAAACTTACAGATTGACTAGCAGTTCTACAAATAAAACTCCTCTTCCTGGAAGCAAATTAATATCTTCCGCAGAAACTACATATAAATCTGAAGGAAGATTTGAAGTTCGCCAGCAACAAACGACAAGAGTAGTAACTACTTTCTATGATCCATTAGCACAATCATTCAGTGTTGGTGGAAATATTGAAGCACCTACTGCTAATGGACAGAACGATGATGCAAATGGTGCATTTTTAACTGCTGCAGATCTTTTCTTCGCCAATAAACCTTCTGGAAATGATCCAGTAAGAATTGAAATCAGGACAGTTGAACTGGGTACTCCAACAAGAACTGTAATTGGAAATCCCGTTACTTTAACGCCATCTGAAGTAAATGTTTCAACAAATGGAGAAACACCTACAAGAGTAACATTTGATTATCCAATATATCTTGCTCCTGGACAAGAATATGCAATTGTTGCAGTTGCCGAAACTAGTAATGAATATGAAATGTGGATAGCACAGATGGGTGAAGAAACTGTAAATACACAATCTTTACCTAACTCAGAATCGGTAATCTATTCCAAACAATTTGCTCTTGGAAGTCTCTTTAAGTCTCAGAATGGATCTATTTGGACTGCCAATCAACTTCAAGATATGAAGTTTAAACTTTATAAGGCAAACTTTACATCATCAACAGGTACAGCGTTCTTCTATAATCCAACATTGGATGAAAGTAATGGATATGTTGAAATTTTAAACAACAATCCAATTACAACTTTACCGAAAACATTAACATTAGGAATAACTACAACATCCGATTCGGGAGCCATTGGTATATTAACAACTGGTAGAAAGATTGCTGGAAATAATACTTTTACTTATGCATATATTGTAGGAACTGGTGGTCCTGCCGATAATATTAGTAATACTTCTGGTGGCATAAATTATGGAACAGGAACTTATGATCTTCAAACAACATCAGTAACTGGAAACGGATCTGGTCTTGTATTGAATGTAACTGGATCTGGAGGTTCTTTAAGTTTTAATTCTATATCAAGTGCTGGAAATGGATATCAAGTTGGCGATGTTGTTGGTGTTACTAGTAGTATAGGAAGAGATGCTACATTCACAGTATCTTCGGTTGTCGATTTAGATACATTATATGTTTCTGGCGTTCAGGGGACATCCGATTCATTTGTAACTACTGGTGCTGGATTAACTTATTATAATGATTCTGGATCTACCATATCCCTCCCAACTATAGAAATATTATCTTCTAACGGAGGCGAAGATTTAAATTCTGGAAAATATATTAGTGTAAGTCATTTTGATCATGGAATGTATTCTGGAACAGATAAGGTTATTCTTACAGATATTGAACCAAGTGTATCATCAACTGTACTAAGTTCTACACTTTCTATTAATGAAACAACATCAATTAGTGTAGCAAGTACATCAACCTTTACAACATTTGAAGGGCAAACAGTATCTCCAACTTATCTTGGATATGTTAAAATTGGTGGTGAAATAATTGCTTATAGTAATGTTGGAAATGGCACTTTAACCATAAATTCTAGGGCAGTAGAAGGTAAAGCACAACCTCATGAAGTTGGAGATACAGTTACAAAATATGAGTTAAATGGTGTATCTCTTAGAAGAATCAATGGAATAACACATGATGTTTCTTCTTTAGGAAATGGTATAGATGAATATCGTATTGCTATTGACATGAGTTCTAATGGAGTAGATAGATCTACCAATAATAATAACCGCCCAGAACTATCATTTACAACACAATCTTCAGTTGGTGGTAATTTCTGCAAGGCAACTGAAAATATTCAATTTAATGAGATTGTTCCAAATTATGATATATTGACCCCAAGTTCTTCAACATCAGTAGAAGCATCGATAAGAACTATTAGTGGTAGGAGTGTTAATGGAAGTGAAACACCATTTATAGATAATGGATTTGAGTTTGTAGAGTTGAATGAAGTTAATAAATTAAATTCTGTAAGAATGGTTGCTTCAAGTATAAATGAAACTACAAAACTAACTTCTTTACCAAGAAATAAATCATTCACTACAGGAATAGTTTTATCTACGACAGATAGTAATCTGTCTCCAATGATTTACACAGATACTGCTATAACAGAATTTAAACTTAACAGATTAAATAGACCAATTTCAGATTATTCTGCAGATAATAGAGTTAATTCTATACTCTTTGATCCACATGCAGCAGTATATGTATCAAATACAGTGAATCTTTCTCAAGCAGCAACTTCATTGAAAGTGATTCTTGGTGCTTACAGGCACGAGTCTGCTGATTTTAGAGTTCTTTATAGTTTGATTAGGGCAGATTCTAGTGAAGTGGCACAAGAATTTGAATTGTTCCCAGGATATGATAATATTAATATAGGTACTGATGGGACAATTACTCCTATCAACCCTGCCAAAAATAGTGGAAATCCGGATACTTTTGTTCCTGCAAGTCTAGAAAATCAGTATCTTGAGTATGAATTTACAGCAGATAACTTAGATCTGTTTACTGGATATACTATCAAAATTGTATTGTCTGGTACGGACCAGGCACATGCTCCAAAAATAAAAGACCTTAGAACAATCGCATTGAGATGATAAAAGTAGAGGGATACAAAAATCTTTATAGGGATGAGAAGAGTGGTGCCATAATAAATTGTGACACCACTTCATACAACCAATATATAAATTCTTTGAACTATAGGGACGCACAGAAAAAAGAATTGGATAAAATGAAAAGTGATATTGAAGAAATTAAAACATTACTAAAGGACTTACTAAATAATAAATAATTTTTTTTGGGATTTCGTTAATATAAATATCTATAGAAAACATTCCCATCTGAATAATGGCAGTATTTGTATCAAATGTAATAATTGAACAGGGTTTTGACTTTGATACAACTTTTCAGTTGGAAGATACCACTACAAATGATTTTATAAATTTAAGTGGATATGCTGTAGATGCTCAACTTAGAAAGACATACAGTAGTTCTACAGCAGTATCTTTCGCATCAACCATTGTAGAACCTTTTTCTGAGGGGCGGGTTCAAATATCATTAGACTCAACAGTTACAGTAGATTTAAAACCAGGTAGATATGTTTATGATATAAAGTTAACTGCGGGTAATGGAACAGTAACTAAGGCTATAGAAGGGTCGGCATTAGTAAGAGCGGGAGTGACTAGGTAATGGCCACCATAAAAGCAAGAGTTGGTTCTCAAAATGTAGTACGTGTCTTATCTAATGCATCATCTCCACCTTCAAGATTAAATAACCTATTTGATGTTGTTGCTGACGATAAAGAAAATAAGGATGGTTATATTTTAGTCTGGGATTCTATCACTGAAAAATATTATTTAACAAATACTATAGATGCTACATCATTAGTTGCTACTGGTTTTGTAACCTTCGCAAATACACAACAATCAACATCACCATCAACTGGAGCATTTGTTGTTGTTGGTGGTGCAGGAATTGAGAAAAATTTATATGTTGGTGAAAGTTTAAATGTAGGCGAAAATGTATTCGTAACGGGACTATCCACATTTTCTAACGATGTTCTTATTAATAATGAATTAAGTGTAACTGGATTAACCACTGTAACTAATACAACTGATAATGTATTGGGAAATCCAGATACTGGCGCATTACAAGTTGATGGTGGTGTTGGAATCAATAAAAACTTAACCGTTGGTGGAAGTTTTTATGTTCAAGGAACATCAGAATTTATAGGTAATGCAACCTTCAGAGGCGGTACAATTGGTATCGGTGATTCTACAGGTGATGATATTGATGTTGGTGGTGAATTTGTATCAGATTTAGTTCCAAATGATAACAATGCTTATGATTTGGGTATTGATGGAAAACGTTGGAGAACTGCAAGATTTGCCACTTCAGTTGAAACCAATCAATTATTTGTATCTGGAATTTCTTCCTTTAGTAATACATCAATCTTCACTTCATTAATAGATGCTAATGGTGGTATTGATGCCAATTCCCTTAAGGTAGAAGATCTTACAGAAAATAGAGTTGTCATTGTTGGTATTGATGGAGAACTTGAGGATGACGCCAACTTCACTTTTGATGGTTCACAACTGGTTGTTGGTGCAGCACTAACTGTTAGTGGAATTGCAACATTCACTGGAACAATAGACGCTAATGGTAACTTAGATGTAGATGGTTACACTGAATTAGATGACCTTAATGTCTCTGGCGTTTCTACATTCCAAAACGACACAAATATCCTTACAAATTTATCAGTCGGTGGTACTTCTATATTTTATGATAGTATATATTATGCTGAAGATTTGTATTCTGGACCAAATGGAATTGGATTCTTTAGAAATGATGGCGAATTTATCTCTTCACCAAGCACAGAGAATCCTCTTACAACTTCAAACTACATTCTTACTACAGATGCTTTTGATGAGCCAATCTGGACAAGCACAATCGATGGAGGATCATACTAATGGCAAAACCAACTACTAGACAAGGACTTATTGATTATTGTTTAAGAAGACTCGGAGCACCAGTATTAGAAATTAATGTTGCCGATGATCAAATTGATGATTTGGTGGATGACGCTCTTCAATATTTTAATGAACGTCATTATGATGGTGTTGAAAAAATGTATCTTAAATATAAGATAACAGATGATGATATTGCTAGAGGTAGAGCAAAAGGAACTGATGGAGTTGGAATTGTGACTACGACCGCAACTTCTACAGGAATTGCTGCAACTACATTCAATTTTTATGAAAACTCAAATTTCATACAAGTTCCGGATTCGGTCATTGGAATTGAAAAAATTTTTAAATTTGACACTAGTTCCATATCTGGAGGAATGTTTAGCATTAAATATCAATTGTTCTTAAATGATCTATATTATTTTAACTCTGTAGAACTTCTCCAATATGCGATGGTCAAATCTTATTTGGAAGATATTGATTTTCTTTTGACCACTGATAAGCAAGTTAGATTTAATAAAAGGCAGGATAGACTATATTTAGATATAGATTGGGGATCACAATCTGCTGGCGATTTTATAGTGATTGAATGTTATCGGGCTTTGGATCCAGCATCATTTGTTCAGGTATATAATGATAGTTTTGTCAAAAAATATTTAACTGCTCTGATCAAAAGGCAGTGGGGTCAAAATTTAATTAAGTTTAATGGCGTAAAACTTCCCGGTGGAATTGAATTAAATGGAAGACAGTTATATGAAGATGCTGAGAGAGAATTGGAAGATATTAAACAAAGAATGACTATGGAATATGAATTACCACCTCTTGATTTTATAGGTTAATCATTATGGCACTAAATCCATTTTTTCTACAAGGTTCTTCTACGGAACAGTTTCTCATTCAAGATTTAATTAATGAGCAATTGAAAATATACGGAATAGACGTGTATTATCTCCCAAGAAAGGCTTTAAGTACGGATTCTATTTTAAATGAAATTAATACTTCAAAATTTGACGATTCATTTTTAATAGAAGCATATTTGGATAATTATGAGGGGTATTCTCCTGGTAGTGATATTATGACCAAATTTGGATTAAGATTGAAAAATGAGATCAATCTAATAATTTCCAAAGAAAGATTTGAAGAATTTATCTCCCCATTTTTAATTGCGATACAGGAAGGATTAGAAAGGGAAATTTTGGTGTCCGAAAATCCTAATTATGATCTCAATAGTATTGCAAGACCGATGGAGGGGGATTTAATTTATTTTCCATTAGGAGAAAGACTTTTTGAAATAAAAAGAGTTGAGTTTGAAAAACCATTTTATCAATTGGGGAAAAACTATGTTTATGAACTTCAATGCGAACTCTATGAATATGAGAATGAAGAAATTGATACCGGAATTGAAGGAATTGACTCTGTAACTAAAGAAGAGGGATATATTACAACTCTTAGATTGATTAATTCTGGGATTAGGACCGCAACAGCAGAGGCAACCATAACATCTGGTGCAGTAAATCAAGTATTTATTAATGATGATGGATCTGGATATACTGGAACTCCAATTATTACATTTTCAGACCCTCCTTTAGATCAATATGGAAACGTTGTTGGAGAACAGGCAACTGCTGTAGCAATAACAACTTCAGTTGGCAATATTCAATCAATTAATCGTATAGAAATAACTAATGGTGGTTCGGGATATACATCACCACCGACTATAACAATTGCTGGAGGAAATGGTACAGGTGCTGCTGCAACATGCTCTATTGGTGGAACACTATTCAGTGTATCCAGATTGACAATTACAGAATCTGGAAATGGATATTCTGGATCTCCTACAGTAACTATAAGTGATCCTACAAGTGGCGTTACAGCAACAGCAATCGCCAGAGTAAATTCAAATTCCGAAATAGAATCCTTAAGAATATTGAATGGTGGAAGTGGATATACATCAGCACCTACTGTTACTTTCCAATCTCTGGGAAGTGTTGGTATAGGAACATTTGTTTATAATGAAACTATCACGGGACAAACATCGGGGACTACTGCCAAGATAAGAGACTTTAAAGTAGTTGAAGCACAGCAAAATGAGTATAATCCACCAATAGACGCTCAAGTTTATCTAAATACTGGTACATTCTATCCTGGAGAAGTTGTAGTCGGATCAATATCTGGTGCTACATATACTGTTCAAAATTATGATAGGGACAGTTATGAAGATCCATATGACTCTAACGAAGAAATAGAATTAGAAGCAGATTCTATTTTGGACTTCACTGAAAGTAATCCCTTTGGAGAATATTAATGCTAGGAACTTATTTTTATCACGAGATAATACGAAAAACTATTGTTAGTTTTGGCACCCTTTTCAACAATATTTACATCAGACACGAAGATAAAAAAAATAATATAGTTGATGAAACTAAAGTCGGATTATCTTATGGTCCGATGCAAAAGTTTCTTGCAAAGATAGAGCAGCAGGCAGAATTGAATAAGGGTATTGCAATTACCCTACCTAGAATGTCTTTTGAGATGGTTTCTTTGCAATATGATCCAACAAGAAAGACCAGTGTGACACAATCTTTTAGATCTTGTGATGAATCTGGAAATGTAAAAAAAGTTTATATGCCTGTACCCTACAATATTGGATTTGAACTTAGTATATATTCTAAATTGAGTGATGATGCTTTACAGATTGTTGAGCAAATACTTCCATTTTTTCAACCATCATTCAACTTAACTTTAGACCTAACAGACTCAATTGGTGATAAGAAAGATATTCCAATAGTTCTTGATAGCATTGATATGCAGGATGATTATGAGGGAGACTTTACCGTAAGAAGAGCACTCATTTATACTTTAAGATTTACGGCAAAATCATACGTATATGGTCCAATCGCAGATTCTACTGAAGGACTCATTCGCAAGGTTCAGGTTGATATGTATACAGATACTAACGTTCAAACTGCTAAGCGTGAAGTAAGGTATACGGCAACACCAGATCCAATTAACGCAGAACCTGATGATGATTTTGGATTTAGTGAAGTTTGGGAAGATTTTTCAGATTCTAAAAACTACAGTCCAACTCTACAAACTGATATTTAAAAATTATGTCTGATAATTATGATTCCATCGATGAAGCTCTCAATATAGAGAGTAAGATTGTAAAGGTAGAAAAAGTTTCCTCAGAAATTGAAAATGTAAAACCGAAAGGTCCCGATATCGAAAAGGATTATCAATATACTCGTGCTAATCTATATTCATTGATTGAAAAAGGTCAAGAAGCAATCAATGGAATTATGGAACTTGCCGGTGAAGGTGGAAGTCCAAGAGCATATGAAGTCGCTGGTCAGTTAATCAAAAGTGTTGCAGACACAACTGATAAGTTGATTGATCTTCAGAAAAAACTTAAAGATGTTGAAGATCAGTCTGTAAAAACCACAAACAACAATGTTACCAATAATGCTGTATTCGTTGGTTCAACATCAGACCTTCAGAAGATGTTAAAGCAAGGTTTTCTAAATAGTAAAGAATAATATCTTTCTCTAATGGGTTGGTCCGAAAAGTATAAAAAATCTATTGATTGTGACAACCCAAAAGGTTTTAGTCAACGTGCTCACTGTCAGGGACGAAAAAAGAAAATGTCCGAAGAAAAAAAAGATCATGAATATTCTATGGCTCGTTCTGAGGTAAAAACTATTCAGAACGCAGCAAAACGTCTTCAGAAGAAGATGGGTAAAAAAGGTGAAGGTAATTTACAAGCATGGGTTCAATCAAAAATTACCAAGGCAGCGGATTACATTGATACTGCGGCAGATTATGTTGCAAATGAAGAAACTGTCAAAGAAGAGGGACTTCGTGATTGGTTCGGAAAATCCAAATCAAAAGACGGTAAAAAGGGTTGGGTTAACGTCGTAACAGGTGGAACCTGTGCAAGTGATGAACCTGGTGAAGGAACACCCAAATGTGTTTCTTCAGCAAAAAGAGCAAGTATGAGTAAAGTAGAGAGACTTTCTGCACAAAGAAGAAAGAAAGAAGCAGATCCAGGACAACAAGCAAAGACTGGTGCAGCAAAACCGACTTATGTTTCTACAGATCCAAAGAAGAAAATAAAGAAAGAAGAAGTAGAAGTAGCAGAAGCAAAAGACAAACCAGGTAAGGGTAGTGGCAAGAAAGATGCCTGTTATAATAAAGTAAAGTCACGTTATAGTGTTTGGCCAAGTGCTTATGCTTCCGGTGCTTTAGTTAAGTGTCGTAAAGTTGGTGCCGATAACTGGGGGAATAAATTTGAGAGTTACGATTTCTCAAACTGGAGAGAAGACTTCAAGGCACTTGAAATTGAAACAGTGAATCTTATTGAACCAGAACCAATCAAAGGTGGTCAACCTATCGATGAAAAATGTTGGGTTGGTTATAAACAAGTTGGTATGAAGAAAAAGGGAGACAAAGTAGTTCCCAATTGTGTAAAAGAAGGTGAAGAAATAAACGAAATTCATAGTCAGGCACATACACCACATGAAGTACCATCTGGCAACCTTAAAAAATTAGTAAAAAAGGCAGTTAAAAGAATTGATACTGATGCTGATGGGGATGTTGATAATAACGACAAAGCAAAAGGAGAACTTGGAGAATTTATTCCTGGTGTAGGAAATAAAAGACTCTATAGTATGACTAGGCCCAAAACTGCAAAAGAAAATTTCTCAAATTGGAGAGAAGATCTAGGTGAAGATTGGCAGAAAGTCAATAAAGGAGATGAGACCGATGGTATGAGTCAAAAAGCAGTCGATGCTTACCGTCGTGAGAACCCAGGTTCTAAACTTAAGACTGCTGTAACTGGTGACCCAAAACCAGGCAGTAAGGATGCCAAGCGCAGAAAGTCCTTCTGCTCACGCTCTAAGGGGCAGCAAGATATGCATAACATCGATTGCTCAAAAGACCCCGATAAAGCAATTTGCAAAGCCCGTCGTCGCTGGAAGTGCTGATCAATGAAAAGTTTTCAAGAAT
>Ga0208428_1000196_pt1 | contig 30900 bp, 35 predicted proteins | sample DEB08_DNA_11_FD_184535 | JGI IMG/M metagenome (GOLD analysis project Ga0208428, IMG submission 184535) | Aqueous microbial communities from the Delaware River and Bay under freshwater to marine salinity gradient to study organic matter... | ecosystem: Environmental > Aquatic > Marine > Coastal ... | reverse complement strand
AACACTTTTTGCATCTACAGTGTAGGTTACAATGTTAGGCTTAAATGTAAACTTACCTTTTACCAGTAGAGGTGTATTGTAGTAAAGTAAATCTCCTTTAAAATAGCCTACGTGATCTCGCGGCGTTGCTTTTTCGTATTCATCGAAGATATCACGCATACTTCCTGCAAACTGTCTATATGAATCTTCAGGTTCAATTCCTCTGCTTAGTTTCCTATTTAAGATCATTTTTTCTAGATCTTTGGCGCTAGTGCTTTTACCGTCATATCCTTTAGCTGAAAAACCGCTTTTATCTGTTAATACAAATTCGCCTTTTTCGTTCCTTCCAAAAATAACAGCAGGAGACCCATCCCACTTTACAGTGACGTCAGTATGTCCGCCTTGTTCGAGATTTTTTAAAGCTTCGATTGCCCGTGTAGCACCTTTACTTCCTTCCCAGAAGACTATGTCTTCTGCATGCTGGATACGTGCTCCTTCCATAAGTGGTATTGAGTTGGACTGATAAAATTCAAAAAATCTCATATTCCGGCTAGCTCCTTTATACGCTGAATCTCCGTGCCTTCCGGTAGTGTGAGTCTGTCTCTTTCAAATGCAGTACGAGCATCTGCAGTAATTTGTTCTAGATCGCTTCTTCCTCTGATAGCATCATATATACTGGTAACAGTTTCTAAACTTTTCGCATCGTTATTTTTACCAAGTAACATTTTTGCTATCTCATCGGGTTGATCTGAAATAACATCGTCAGTTGCCCTATCAATTAATCCTCGCAGGTAACTCCATTTCATGCCTTGTGCTTTAGCAATACTAGCTAAAAGTATATGTCTATGTTTACCTTTGTATTGGCTGCCACCAGGTTCACCACGCATACTCCATTTTAACCATTCAGGATTTCCAAACATTAAATCCGTTTGCACAAATCCTAGTGACTCATCGCCGTTTATTGGTGTTTTAAAGTGTACATTGATGCCGGACTTGGCAATCCATTCTTTTGGATTTTTTCCATTTTGTTTACACCAAGCAGATAATTTTTGTACCATTTCATCTTTTGATACATCATCTATGTTGACAGCAACATCTAGATCACCTGAAGTGTCTGCTACGCCAGTACTACCTAACTTAAAATCATTATGTGGCAATCCTGTAATTTTTTCTAGCCAAGCAAGTGTAGTTTCAACATCTAGCCTGTCTATTCTTTTAGTCGCTAGTGATTTGTCTGGATTTTTAAAAACATTACCACCTTCTTTTAAGAGCATTAAAGTTTCCTTTTATTCTCAATTATACGTTGTATTCCTCTTTTAAATTTATTTGGATCAGCCGAACGGATACTATTAATAAATCTTTTTTCTAATTCAGCAGCTTCTGCAGGAGTATAATTTTCATAAATTAAATTAATCAAATTAATAGAACTGTTAATAATATTATTAGCTGTTGTATCAATGATTAAATCATTGTTTTTATTTAGAGCAAGATTACTTAATTCTTGCAATATACTTCTAGTTTGTTTTCGCATACACGTATCCTCTTATTGTATTTATTTTAAAATGTTACACAAAGAGGCTACTAATAGATTCTTCATTGGTTACACGACGTATAGCTTCTCCAAATAAATTTGCGACACTTACTTGCCTTACCCTACATCCATCTTCACAATGATCTGCAATCGTATCAGTGATAACTAGCTCAGTTAAAACGCTCTCTCTTACCCTGATACAGGCACTTCGACTTAGCACACCATGTGTAATGTAGGCCTTTACATCAATTGCACCTGCATCCATAATGGCTTTTGCAGCATTGCATAAGGTACCTCCACTGTCTACGATATCATCTACTAGGATAGCATGTCGACCTTCCACATCACCAATTAAATGCATTACTTCACTCTTACCAGCCGCAGGTCTACGTTTATCAACAATAGCAATGTTACCATGGAAAGCGTCTGCAAATTTACGAGCACGGACAGCACCGCCTGCGTCTGGACTTACAAACACATACTCACTACTGTCTTTTTGATGTTCCTTGATATCTCTTGCAAAGATAATCCTACTGGTAAGATCGTCAACAGGAATATCAAAAAACCCTTGTATCTGTCCTGCATGTAAATCCATAGTCAGTACACGATCAGCACCTGCTGTAGTAAGTAGGTCAGCAACTAGCTTTGCTGTAATGGGTGTGCGGCTGGCACTCTTGCGGTCTTGTCTAGCATATCCGAAATATGGAATGACTGCTGTAATACGTTGTGCAGAACTACGTTTAGCCGCATCAATCATAACCATGAGTTCCATTAGGTTATCGTTGACCGGAGTACTTGTTGATTGGATTATAAAAACATCTTCTCCTCGGATATTTTCTAAGAATTCTACAGAAGTTTCTCCGTCTGAAAACCTGTCAATCTTAGCCGGTACAAGTGTACTAAAACTATGCTCTGCAATTGCGTTTGCAAGAGGCTGATTTGAATTTCCTGCGATTAGTTTCATTATTCTTTAGATTAAGGTTAAATTATTATAATACTGTAAAAAGTTATTTACGTCAACCTAATAATATATCAAGGATGTTTTGATTAGATATATCTGCGATCTTGGCACCGCAAGCTTCGGCTTCTTTTGCAAGCAATTTATGTGCATTGTTGTTACAGATACTTACAAAAAAATCACAGGCCTTAAACCATCCTGCAAGTTCTTGATCAGTTTGATAACTTACAAAGATTGTATCAGGTAGGTCGTTAAGTGCGGAATGGGCAAGCACAACACAAGTCGCTCTCGCAGGTAGTTCAAGTTCGCAAAATTCAGCAAGCTGTTCTTCTGCAAACCCTAAACTAACTGTAATTACTATTGGTCTACCGCAGTATAATGTAGCAGGATTTTCTCTGTTCCATATCGTACGGTCAATATCATTATCTTCCATAACAAAATATTTATGTTGATTTTTTATTATAGATAATTTATAATGATAAATAGTTTTGTGCATTTGCACAGTTACACACAAACATTTACACACATAGAAGGAGACACAAATGAACATTGTAACATCAATTTTTGATTGGTTGAATGGCAGCGCCAGTGAGCGAGATCGCGAACTAAAAACTTTCGTAAAATCAGAATATAAACATGATTGGGAATATGCTTTTAATACCCTAAAAGAAAGCCGACAGCTACCTCTTCTAGAGGATAGATGGAATGTTAGATAAGCTACGAGCATTAGGAAAACGTTTGCTTGCAGCTATTGAAAAAAGCCAAATGCGTAGGGCTCGTCGTGAGATGGAGCAAGGCGGATGGAGCTAGATCAATTTGCTTTTAAAGAAATTGGTCATAACATACTTGGCCCCAATCGAAACAGTTGGGGCTATGTATATACAATTGCAATATTTGCAAGAGATGATATCATTATTAAAACTATTACACCGAGTAAAACAAAAATAATTAAAAGATTTAGTTGTTGGAATGACGCTGCAGATTATGTAGAACTGATAAATGCAGATAGACGTTATTAATTTGCATCCACCCACTGGGCACTTTGGCCATCATCATAATATATTTTAAGCTTACCATCGGCAGAATTCCACCATAAATCTCCTTGACTAGGATTACTAGGGGAATTGTCTGACACAATTGCCTGTGCTGAAGCGGTTTGTTGTTGTGGTAAATCAGTTGGTACAAATGCATTAGCAGTTTGATCCCAACTTAGTATTTTTCCTTGTCCATTATCTGCATCTAATGTAACCGAATTAGAATCAACATCAGTGATATCAAATATCGTTGATATTGAACTGCCTGTAGATAATCCTGCTACAGTATCATTAAGTAATTTTTCATTTACAAGGAGAAAACCGCCTTTTGTTTCCTTGTTGTACAATCTTAGAGTATCATTGTCACTGTCAAAATAAATTTCTCCACGTGACCCTACGTTATTTTCTAGAAAATCTGAACCTCTTGGAATAATCCTAATCCTATTTACAATCGGCGATGATGACATAAAAAAATCCTCTTTAGAATATTTATCGTGTAATGTTGGTAAATATATTTGACATTTGAAAGCAAATGTTATATATTATTTTTTACACACACAGAGGAGTACAACATGACCAAAAATAATTATACCAACCAAACCTTTGACCAAATGAATGATATGATGAAAAACTTCATGCCCGTGGTAAAGCCTAATAAGAATGGATATGAAATCCGGACTAAAGTGCTAGAAATGGCACAAAACCAAATGTGGCAAGACTACCATGCAAAATGGGGAGCTTGGGAAACTAAGATCTCTAAGGACGGAGACGAAATTGTTACAGAAGTAAAGATGCCCGAAGTACCTGGTGTAGAGTCAGTTTTATCAGCAGCAGAAAGAATGTATGCATTCGTCACTGGTAATAATAAATAAGTTGTAACACAAAGACCCTAAATAGGAAACGAGAGCATAGCTCGGGAAATATAAATTTAGCCAAAAAAGCCCCTAGCAATTGAATCTAACAGCTCGCTTGAGCGAGGCACTGTTTAACGGTTGTTAGGGGTTAACCTTTTTAAATCTTCAAATATATATCTAATAGAATTGCAAAAAATATTTGTACAAAGAAAAGTATAAAAAGTGTACTGAGAAATTTCCTTGTAGCACATCCTTTACACACGTCTTTAATCAATATAATATCGTCTTTTAATTTATCGTACAAAGGCGGCATTAGCTTATTATCACACCATGTGATGATAATATAATCCAAGTTTGATTTGTATATAACAAACTTACCGTATCTCCTACCGCATTAAAAGCGATATTAGTTGCTCCAGCAAAAGTTGCTGTCAAATTTACTGCATTGTTCTGATAGTTTGTCATAGTTATTACTTTGTATTGACCGTTACTTCCATTTGCCAATGTTACTGTTAATTCACCTGAAGTAGATCCAGTAAGATGTGTAACGGTTTGAGTAATTGAGCAATCGGCTTTACTATCGCCTGCAGAATCAACTCCGTCGTTAAATGCGATAAAAGATTTGATATTATTAAAAATATCCTGCACTGCAATATTAGTAGTCATCCTATTAATATTTCCTTCGCCGTCGTCATCTCGGGCTACGAGCACTAATAAATCATCAGCAGTAAGATTTGGACCTCTGTAGGGTAGTTCTGAAATTTTTTTATCTGCCATATTTTACCTATAATGTTTCAATAAAATTTTCATCGTGCCGATGGGGTAAGCCTTTTGCACAAAAATCGCAATGATTAGAAACTGTATTATTTCTCTTAATATTACGAGCTTTTTTTATTTTCTTTTCTCTAAGTTTTTGTTTTTGCATTTTTTTCTTTGTCATTCTTTTCCTTTATTGTATTTATTTAGGAGTATAGATAACGCCATTAATCATGTACTTAGAATCATACCAATCAAAGTCAGTGCTTGCATGAAGTAATGAACACGGAAATAAATGGATAGCTCCTATTTCCCATTCGCCTAATGTATCTACTTCAAGGCCATATAATGCCCCTGGATTTATATGGGAAAGTCTATCATAGGCAGGTAATTTGTCATTAATAGGCTTTGTAATTTTATTTTTTAAACTTGTAAAATTTTTAATAATAATAGTTGGAAAAGCATCAGTTCCCTCAACTTCGAATTCATATTTTGTTTTTCTCCTGTAAAACCTATCGTCTGGCATTAATTTATCAAAATAACAAGTAGGAGATGCCTTGGTTAGAGGTATTAAAAATCTACAAATGACCGACCCTTGATTTCTTAAACCTGCATCACTATCAGTATGTACACTATGAGTAGCAGAGCCAAGGTGTTGTAAAGTGGCATAGAGAACAATATTATAAGAAGGAAAATTATTTTTTTTTAATAGGTGTTGAAACTTTTTTTTAAAATTATAATTAAAGGCTGGTAAGTCTAATTCTACCCTTTTTACAAGTTTATTATGTATAATATTACCTTGTTTTCCTAGATTGGTCGTGACCATTGTAGGACAATAGGTGTTAATAAAATTATTTAAATCAATTTTTTGAAAATCAGTCACAAGAACTTTGTTTAACATAGATTGATACCATACATTTTTTTTACAAGGGCAATAAAATCTTTTCCTCTTTGTTTTTTAATTAAATCATAGTAAGCAATAAGCTTTTCTTTTTTTCTTAAATCAATTTCAGTGTTGAAGGCATTTTCAACAACAGTATACCATCTATCAGGTAACAAAGATTTTACATCATTTAATGTTATTTCTTTTAATGCATCAATTAAGGTAGCTGGATGATTTAGACCGTTTGATGCAACATTAATATGATATGGCAAGTTATTTTTCGAACAATATAAGAGGAAATCTTTCAAACCAATTGCGCTGAAAGAACTTAAAGTAAAACTAAGTGTAAATTGAAAACCTTCCCCTTTGGTTTTAAAAAATTTATCAAATAATTTAATATTGTCCTCAACTAGGTGCCATTGTGCAGGATACCGCACAAATTCAAATATCTCCTCTGTGCCATCCACACTTATAACAAAATTGACAAATTTAAATTTTCTTAAAGCCTGTAAATGATAATCTTTAATATAAGTGCCGTTAGATACTACCTGTAATTTTACTTTCCTTAATTTTTCTGCATCAACTGATTCTATGTATTGCCAAAAAGATTTTGCTAACATCGGCTCTCCGCCATACAATTCTAATGTTTTAAATTTTGTAGAATCAGTGTTAATAAATTTTTCTAAAATATGTTTAATACTTTTTTTGTTAAAATATTGTGTTTTTGATTTTCCTACCGAAATTAATGAAGAAAATACTTCAACATCTTCGTTCCATTTAGTTGAATAAGTTGGATTACACATTATACATTTTAAATTGCATATATTGCTAATTTTGAGTTGTAGTGTATTAGGAAATGAAGTAGGACTTCTATAAAAAACTTTCTGATTTATTTCGTTTAATCTTTTAGATTGGCCAAAACTTTTTTCGTTATTATAACAAAAAGCACATTCATCTAATTTTTTATTATTTAAAATTTGTTTTCTTTTTGATTGTAACAACAACCCATTCCAAAAATCGATGTAATTATTATTTTCATAAGCATGTTCTTTTATGCTTACACAACAAAGTCTATAAGATTCTGGGCTTAATTCTATTGAATAGAAAGGAATCGGACAATAAATGTTATTCATAAAGTTTACAACAAATTAAAAATCTTAATACATATTTTGATGTGAAACCTTGATAAGCACCTGTGCAATGAATCTGATATGGATTAATTGTTACTAAGTCTCCTAAACTCATTTTATATACTCTATCAATATGTAAAGATTTTTCCATACCGGGTATGGCTAGGATATGTCCCCAATCATTTTTATCATCTATCCATCGGTTAGGATTTCGTGATATAATATTAAAATCAAAATCAAAAAAATTAAAATGTTTATAATTTGTTGTATAATTAAAATCTTCTTGAAATTCATAACCTCCGTAACGATAATTGTAATGTTCTTTGAAAGTGATAAAATCGGTTGTCAATTGTTCCGTAGATTTTTCTTCAGTGTCAAAAGCTATTGGTATAATACATATTTTTGTAACACAATATTGTCTATCATCGTTTGGATAAAATGGATAATGTCCATCTATGTGGGGCCGAGTAGGGTTAGGAATATGACAAATATTTACATTATCAATTAAAATTGGCATAGGAAATTGTTCAAGGTAGAAGTCTAACAATTTTTTTTTAATATTGTCAATTATTTTTCTATCTGTAAAAACTCTTAATGTAGCCATTCTTCCTTTAATATCATTTTCAATATAACCAGGAATCAATGACCACAATTTAATCATTTCATCAACAGATAAAAATTCTTTGTGGTTTATATGAATTAAATTTGAATATTTTTTTAGGTACGAAAAGTATAATAATTCATCACTTTTTTTGATAGTGCGATACTGATTTATTTTTTTCACTTACTATCTCCTGTAATTTTTCAATTACCAACGTTGCATCTACATTAACATACTCTGCAATATCTGATTGTATATTATAATGAATAGTATGTCCTATCTGTGTAGGATTTGTTATTGTGCTCCATAGTACAACGCCTGGTTTAGCATGTAATTTATTACAGGCCATATGTTGTACACAACTATCAATACCAAAAAATGTGCTACAATGATTTACAAGTTCCTGAATAATTAATAATGGTTCATTTTCAACTGTGCAAATCCTGTCTAATTTATCAATACGATTGTCATATTCATCGATATCAGTTTTGATACACATAAGGAAATGGTCTGTAAAAGTATCGTGAACTTTTTTAACTAAGTCATATTCATCTATATAATTCCGCTGCATCATTATATCCTTGCGTGGCGTACCTCCTACAACATTTCCTCCTTTGAGTTGGAATATAATATATTTTTTTCCAATTTTTTCAACAACCTGCTGGTAATAATTTTTAGCTTTTTGATCTACATAAATTTCAACTTCGTCTAAATATTCTGTAAATTCTAAATTAAGGCATCTTCTCCACGAGGTAAGGATATGTTCTTCTTGTTTTAAATAATCAGATTTATAAGGTTCGGTGTAGATTATATTGGTAAAGTAATCTTTTATTACATCTTTATTTAACCCCATATGTAACGATGAAGCAATATTAGGATTTACTTTGAACAAATCAGGATATGGAGACGATATTGAAATTTTTGAGGCAAAATGTTCTGATAACTCTTTAATCATATTAGAAAATAAAACACATTTTCCAATACCATTTTCTATAATAAATAACGGAGTTTGATTTTTAGGATAAATTTTATCAATTTTCATTGTTGGTACTATCTAAATTTAGGTCCTCCGTACCAGCAAATAAATGCTTTCCGTGAACCAGTAAGAATTTTATTAACTTTATGGATTGCAAAAGTTGGAAAAAGCAATGCGCTTCCTTGTTTTTTCAAATTAATTGGCATATCTATATTAAGATGTTGCTCAACTAGTATCTCTCCGCCTGTGTATTCTGAATCATCAGACAGTTGAATAATGAAAGTGATTTTCCGGTCAAAATGAAAATTTTCCCAATGAGTAGTATCATCATGTGTGTCAAACCAGTCATTTTCATTGTATTGTATTAATTGTTTTGATAGACAACCAAAACTAATATCTAAATAAAAGTAGTCTCTATTAGCTAGATTGGTCAATCTATCTAATTTAGAATCTAACCAATCAATATCATCTGGACAAAACATATGTTGTCTTGCTCTTTTTTCGCGATAATATTTATACCAAGGACTATTTTCAGTATCTACTGTTTCAACAAAAACTTCATCTTGATTCCATAAAGACCATAGTTTTTCACATTCCTTTTTTGTTAGGAAATTTTCTTTAAAAAAATATGGTTGTCTGCAACCGTCTGAACCCCCATTAACTGCATCTTGTAAGGAGTTGGAAAGATTTACTATATCGTGAGGTTTATTAATCATTTAAATTTAGGTCCGATTACATTGGCAAATAAAATAGTTCTTTGCCCTTTGGTTATTGGATTGATCTTATAAAAAAAATAACTAGGTATAACATATACACTATTTTTTTCTAAAAACGACGGAGAAATTTTTACGGTACTATGAAATTGTTCTATATCTCCGCCATCGCAGTTATTTTCTAAAATCATTAATAATGTTAATTTATTATCATATGGTAAATCATTGTACCACCAATCACAATCATGATGCCACTCAAAATAATGGTTGGCTTGAAATTTTATGATATGTAATGATTCAATATCCATAATATCTAACATAAAATTTTTATTAGCATCCTTTACAATTGGATATAATTTATTAATGACAGATTCATATTTTTCTTTGTGGAAATTTTGCTCCAAATTAAGAGTTAAAAATTTTCCTCTATAATCATCTACTTTTTTAAAAGTACCATTTGTATACTGACATAAAATATCATTACAATCTTGTTCATTGAAAAAATTTTTGTAGATTACAAACGGTGATTTTTTATAATTTAATATTGAATAATCTCCTACGCTTCGTAGACTGCCAAGTATAGGGTTATCCTCCATATGCCGGTCTCCTTATGTCTCCTTCGATTTTAACAATTTTTTTTCCTGTTAATAATTTTATCGCTCCAAACAAAACACCAGTATTATAAGCATATTCGTTCCAGCATGTTTGTGCAAATTCTTTTCCTGTTAAAAACATACATGACCCTTTACATAATTGTACTACAGGACAATGGGTACACTCATTTCTCCATGACCAATGCCGGCTAGATTTAATTTTTACATCTTCAATCGCATCGAGATGACCTGCATGATGTTTATTTTCTAAACCAACATTTTGACAAGTCATTACATTGCCTTTTAAATCAACTGCAATATCGTCGTCCTGATCCATTCCACATTTTTGCGGAACCATTGAACCATTTTTTTTGTAAAGTAAAGTTCCAAACCATTCATTAATTTTTTCAACAATTCCAACAACTTGCAATAGAGGTCGGTCACCATCTACAATGCCATTATAGACTTTTTCCCTAAATTCGTTTATGTAATCTTCATTAAACTTACCGGTTTTTTCATTTAAGGCAGTTTTAAGATCATAAGCCTCAACCACTCCTTCGCAATTAATATTAACATCAGGAAATCTATCTCTAAACCATTTTACAGTTTCATTGAAATTATCATTTTCTTTTGTCCATACTATAGAGAATGCAAATCCAAGTTCTTGCTTTTTATCTGCTGCAATTAGTTGATTAACTAATGCAAGTTTCTTAGGATTATCAAGCGGATCAGGCCCTCTTAGATGATATCCAGGACCGTCATGAGACATTGCAATATTAAATTTATGTTCTTTAAAATAGTCAACCTTTTCCTGTGTCAATAAACTTCCGTTTGTTACTAAGGTAAATTCAACATCATCGCTACATTTTTCTTCTAAAACTGGTACAAGTTTTTTAATTTTCTTCCAGTAAAGTAACGGTTCTCCGCCCCATAATTCTACTGTGCTACATGACGAAAGATCAAGTCTTGCATCTAACTTTTCAATAAATTCATCTACATCTTCTTGGTCTGTAACTGATGCTGCAGGAACAAATGATGCTTGACTACAATATTCACATTTATAATTGCACTTTAATCCTAATTGTATTTTAAGTCTACCGGGATTTTTAACTTTTTTTCCGGGATTAAATAATGGATGGATTGGATTTACGTTATATCCATGTGTGTAATCTTTTGGACTATACACATACATATCATTAATTTTTTCTATACCAATTGGATTTTTTTCATATAGGTTTTGTCCGTTTTTGTTTACAAAAGTACTTTCATAGGGATCATAAAAAAATTTTTCTCCGTCGTCGCAAATTAAAGTGAAAGTTACAGGATCAGTCATTGTTCCTCTATTTTATATATATAAGAAATTCTTTTATCAACAGAATAAGCATGCGATACAGTAATTTTTTGTTTAACCAATGGTAAAATAAGTTTATTATCTTTTATTTTACATTTTCTATTTTTAAGTAGTAAGCTCATATTTTTTTTGATATTCAATAACTGAAAGTCCGTTTTTCAATAAATTTTCTTTAAATTGTTGGAAAGCATTGTTAACAAAATAATAATTTTCATTTGTACAAAAATCTAAAATATCATTATTTTGTATAGATTTTTTTCTGTCTGCAATATTATATATCCTGTTTCCATATAAAGGAACAAAAAAATCATATTCGTTCAAAAACTTAAATGAAGTATTTTCAGTACTATAATATAAATGGAAATAACGCCAATAATTTATTTTAAAAGACATCGTTTCTTCTATACCACTAGTTATTTCTGTAGCCGAAGAATTATATTTACTTTTACATGCATTCCAATAACTACCTGCATCCTCAAGATTAGTCCAAGTATATAAAATTGTTAAATCAGATATTTCTTTGAAAAAATTATTAAATGTTTCATTAAACTCTAATGTTTTTAACATGAAAGTTTCATCAGGAATATTAATGGCATCAGGATCACTGTCATCGTCGTTGTCAATTATCATTGTGATGAAAGCATCTAATTCTTTAAGTAACAAATCAATAGGATCAATAAAAATCGGATCTACAGTACCTGCAGTATTACCTAAAGCAAAACAATTTTTTATTATAGCCTTATCAATGCATCCAAAATTTAAATTTATTAAAGAAAATTTAGGTATTTTTGAAAGATTTAAAAAATTTTCTGTTTCTGAAATAATTTCTAAATCTGAAGCATATGTTTGATTAAAAATATAGGTATAATAAGTTTTATCTTGTAAATGAATTTCTATTAGATAACCATGACGCATTACATACAGGTCTTTCCAAATTTTAGCGTTTGAACTGTCTACTTCAAATTGTATGGCACAATTAGCTTCTATTGCAGGATTTAACCAAAAATTATAATTTGAAAAATTTGACATTACATCTCTAAATTCGCCTGTACAATCAAATACAAAGTCACAAGGATATTTTTCTTTTTGACCAATAACAGAAATAATAGTTTCGTCTTCGGCTTGTTCTACCCCAACAAAAAAATCATTGATAAGAGTTACCTCGTGCTTTGTTGCTAAATTTTTAATATATGCCAATAATAATGTTGATTTATAAGAAATACCTATAGATCTACTCGGTACATCAAATAATTCTATTATTTTCTCTAAAGGTAAATCTGGTAACTTTTCATTAAAGAGCGATGTGAAATCGCAAAAACCTATTGATGTATCGTTGTATAAATGATTTAGGTATGCTCGTTTAAATGCATCATTAAACAATAAAATTTCTTTTTCAGGATCGAGCTGATTTTCATCATTATCTGTTTCATGTTTCTGCGGCCACTGAATTTCATCAATCCTCAAACTATTAAATGAATTATTGCTAGTAAAAACTTTTTTTTCTTTATTCCAATTATTGTATCTTTTACCAACATTGATTGTTCCTTTAGTTTCTTGGAAAAAATCTTTTATATCGATAAATTCAAGAAGTTTTTCGGTCAGCGCAAAGGTTCCTACATTAATTTCGGTATCCTCTTCTATAGATTGATCAATGATTTGGATGTCAAGAAAAGGTAGTTGTGTCTTTAGAATATAGGCACATATCCAACTTTGCACTTTTGATCCTACAATAATAATTTTTTTAATTTCCATCATTCCTCTATTTTGTTAATTATATCTTGAATCTGACGAAGGTTAATATTAATAGGTAGATTTTGAACATTATCATGCAAACTTAAATTTGTGTTATTTATATCACTACCTGTACTTTTTAATAATCTTGTTCCTAAAACTTTATTGTCAATTGAACCATAGACTAAATTTAATGTGATAGGATTATAACTTTTTCCAAAATAAAATGATTCACCTTCAAAAAATAAAAAATCTCCCGAAGAGGCCGAAAAGGCTTTACTTTTGATTAAATCTGATGTATAATAAAAAATTTCATTAGATAAAGGAATAACACAAAATGTATTTGAATAATTGATTAAATTTGAATTCTGTTGATAATTTTTTTGCAGACATTTTTGTACTTTTTTTGTTCCGATTTCATGCACAAAAGTCTTGTGCCTACCAATGGTAATATCTAATAAATTTAAATTTGAATCAATTGTTTTTACTTTTCCATGTAACTTTTTTATTATATCAATTACTGAATCAATGCAAAAAATAATTGAATATATATCATTATTTGTTTGTTTTTTTACTACAATATTTGGTATGGTAAGGCTTTTTTTACCACTTTCAAAATGTATAAAGTCTTTATTAAAATAATAAATGCCTCGTGCCAGATGTAAAAAATGTTTCAACCGTGTAACCTCGAGCAACGAAACTTTATTCTTTTCATATATCATTATTAATGATCCTTACCCTTGTTACAGGTACAAATTCAATAAATGTTTCGTATATTATATTATTATGTTCAGTAATTGAGCTACTAGGATTATAATTAGGAGTTTCTAATATTATAAAATTTTTAAATACTTCAAAGTTACAATTATTCAATGAAAAAATATCTTCATTTTTTTCAAACTCAATATAGTTAGCTAGTTTTTCAAAAATGTCTAAATCCTGTAATTGATAATCAAAATTTGTTATCTTACCAAGTTGGGCAGAAACGAGAATATAATCAAAAAGACTATAAGCTTCTTTTTCTATACTATTGCCAAATGTGATATCATTAAATAAATCTACAGTAAAATAAGGAACTTTATTTTGAAAGTTTGTAGCATATTCGTCGGGCGCCTTTTTTAAAGATTCATATCCTAAAACTTGATTATTTTCAAGTAAATGGTAAACAAACTTTTTTAGGCTTGCCCTAAAATGCTCCCAATTGTTTTGTAATACATTAAGATATCCATATATGTTATCAGAATCTATAATAATTGATCCTAAGGTTGAAATTATTGAATCACTATATACAATAGCTGTAGTTAAATCTTCATTAAACATAGGATTTAATCCTAAGTGTTCTAGATTAAATTCTATATAATTTGAATCATGTAAATCGTTAATTAAAAATTTATTTTGTTGTTTTTTAATATTGTCAACTTCATTACTGAACAACATTTTTGTTGTTTTATCTTGATAATTTAAAGTTTTTAAAAATTGATTATCTTGAATTTTATTTTCTAAAATTGCAGGTTCAATAAAATCAAAATCTTGCGTGGTATAGCCAGAAAATATTATTGTATCATTCATTTCGGTTAATGTATCAGAACTCTCAATAAATGAATTAAGAAAATTATTATCAATACCAGTGTTTATAACAAAATCAATCGGAAAATTGTTTTCGCTAGTATGTAATGTGGTTATTGTTTTACGATTTTTATTTTCTGTGTTTATTGTTTCTGTACTATCTATATTTACAATTAGATCATTTATTTTTGTTATATCATATTCTACTATTTTTTCATCTAGAAGATTATTTAAAGATTCAAGATCATAACATCCTGGCAACATGTGCCAAGATATATCTTCACGTTTAGGAAAATTATACTTATAAGAAGTGCGATATAAATTTTCCTGATTCCGATATAGCGTTAATGGAAATTTAGTAAGAATTTCTATTAAATTAGAATTAGTTTGAATTAGATACTCAATAAACGCAAGATATTGCCGGTGTGGCAATGACCCTTTTAAAAAATTATTTTTTTTACATTGGTATGCTAGATCTCGATATGATAGTTTTTGTACGTTGTCTGTGATAAAAATTTCTTTATTACTAAGACCGTGAAAAATAAACGCTTGTCCAATTGTACTATTAGTCTTTTCGAAAATATCGCTAATAGTGATATCACAATGTTTTAAAAAAAATTGCGGTAGGGTCACATCATACTCTGCTGGTTTATAATGTGGAGATATAATTTGCTGCTTGTAATCTTCTCCATTAGTAAATATTTTTACATCTACTTGTGGATGGTTTATCTTTAGCGATAATGCAATAATTTTTGATATAAAATTATTGCCTAAAACCGCAATTAATCCTATTTCCATTTTGGTCCTGAACAAAAAGCAAATAAATATTTTAATCCATCTGCTTTAACTTCTTCTATTGTATATTTTTGAAAACTACTAAAAACTGTTATTGCACCGGTTTTTTTATAAAACACATCGTCTATCTGATTAGTGTGGCCATTTGATTCTGTTAGGATTATTTTACCACCTGCTATATTTGGATCGAATGGAGGATTTAAATTTACTATACAAGTTAACTTTCTGTCAGAAAAATCTTGTATGAAATGATTTTGCTCTGTACGGGTTGAAAACCATCCTCCTTTACTATAATTTTCTAATCTTACAGCATCAATATTATTAATATCATAACCAAAATTTATGTTGTTTGCTCTTTTAAAATAATAATACAAAGAATCTTCGATATCTGATATAAAACCACCTCCGTGCCATTCTATATCAACAGCTTTACTTTTGCCAATATGAGGGCCATTTTTTGGAGTTAGATTTTTTAATAATTCTAAAAAATCTGGCACCATTGATTCTATAGCGCCTGGGAATGTAATATGATTGTGTAGCATAAATTTATTTTAATTTTGGTCCAACAATATCAAATGTTAAAACTTGTAATGCACCTCTTTGGACTGGACTTATCCTTATTGGCACAAAGGATGGGTAAATTAAAAGATTTCCTATGTGGTTATAATGATTAGGAATAGTTGTTTCAGACAATGGATCAGTTTCAACTTTTCCTCCTTCATAATTCCCAGGAGAAGACAAAAATACATAACCAGTTAATTTCCTGTCACATGGTTCATCTGAATAAAAATTTAATCTAGTATGAAAACCATATTCACTACCTTCATGAAATGTTAATAATTTTGGATCAGTTTCAAAACCCCAAATTTCGTATCCGTAATTCCTAGTATTACAATCAAAAATATACTTAATGAGCTTTTCTTCTAGATGATTTTGATTTTCAATTATAAATTGCTCGTAATTTTCTCTTGGTCTAAAGGGATCAGATACAGGATTATAATCAATTTTTAAAATATCTTTGTCAATTTGCAAATCGCAAATTTCTTCACACTCGTCTGAAAAAAAAATTCTTTCATAAATATAACAGATTTTTTTTTCTGCAAGATTATTATAATCAATCTCCATTACGTTCATAATTACTCTTCGTTATCAAGTTTTTGGAATTCTTCTATTATTTTTGGGATTTTTTCTATATATTTAATAGCTTTTAATTTTGTTTCTGATATATCCACGATATTTATAAGATCAGGTAAAATTTCTTCTACATCTTGGCAGAAATTTTCTAAAAGTTTTAGTGTTGTCTCTGCTACATCATTCTCGGTATCAATTATTTCCTCAAAATCTAGCCCTTTTTCCATGTAAGACATAATTACTTGCTGCAAAGATTTAATTTTTTCTAAACTCATTTGATCTAGGATGTTTCCGTCATTATTATCTCCTAAATCACAAAGACATTTACATCTACATTTACATAAGCATTTACAAGCACACTTGCATTTACACTGACATTTACATGCACACTTGCATTTACATTGGCACTTGCATGCACAAAGGCACTTGCATTTACATTTACATTTACACTTGCATTTACACTGGCATTTACATTTACAATTGCAGTTAGTTGTATATTCTATCCTTAGTGTGCCTTCTTCTCCTGCTACATTATTCCGTATTTGATAAATTTTGTTAATAGCAGCGCCTGTGAACGGACCATTACTAGGACTTGGAACTAGAGACACTCCATTTAATAACCAACTTGGGCTTACGAACGAAGCAGGAATAGTTGTAGGATCTACATTGCTAATATCAATCTTTTCTCCCGGATCACCTACAACGGTATTTCCAATTTTTAATGCCATTATAACCTCTGTTTGAATTATTTATCTTTATGATTTATGAGATCGTGATATAACTATTCACTGGCCAGGAACATCGACAATAATCCTCGACAGTTGTATTAGAATAATTGACTCCCATTCCACGGGAATATGAACATACCATAGCACAATAGAAATTTGTAGTACCTATACAACAGCAAACTAAACAATTATTAACTATTGCAAAACAAATTTGATTTGTGTATCCACCTAATGCGTACCTGATGTCGGCTATCTCAACAAAGCATGTTAGGGTTCCTTGTGTAGCAGGTATATTACTACTAGGTTGTATATATGATCCGTAAGACGTGGTATTTGCACACATAAAAAAATCGCTGCCTTTACCAACATAAACATTAGTCACTGTATCGGCCCATGCGTCAAAATTTCCACAAAAAATATCTAGCATTGTATATGTTCCTTGTGGATTTGCAAAAAAAGTTAAATCAGTTTCAGGATCTAACCCTAATGCCCGTTGACATGCCGCAATGCGTGGATTACAAACTATCAATTGTCCTGTTGTATGTTGCTTTCCTGGTGCTTGAGCATTCCTTTCCGCTTGGGTGAGTCCTGCTTCTAAAATTACTATCTTATCTTTAAGTCTAAAAGCCAATTTAATCTCCTATATAAACATACTTTAAACTAGAATCTCCGCCGTAGTTGCAAAATTTGATTAAATTAGCACAGCCTACCATATAAGAATCATATACACACCTACTATAATAATAAGGATTGCTGAGATATTGATAATATGGTGGTCCACCTCCTGTATAATCTGATCGGAGATCACAATACCTATGGCTATTTGCAACAGAAGAATGTGACCCTAATAAGAACGCTCTCCTTGTTAGTCCGCATTTATCAATTGCAGTTCCTGTTGTGCTCCTAGTCCCTGATGCTAAATAGGCAATAACTTTTGGACAGCGTAACCAGACTTGATTATCGGTAAATGATGTGTTAGAATTCATTCCTTGCCCATACGGAACAATAGTATCTTTAAAATCTATTGCTGTTGTTAAACTTACTGCATCTACAAGGACGCCGTTAATATAAAAAGCCATTATGGTATTACCTTAAGTTTCAAATTACTAATATTTGAAAATGATTTAAAGCCAATTTTAATTTCTACATTGTCTCCTACTTCTAAATCAAGTGCTCTAAATAAAAATCTACCCCTACCGTTTTTTACATTGCATTTTCGTTTACTCAAATAGCCTGCATTGGCCGAAACGTAAAAGTCAATATCTTTTTGAATAATATATTGATCTGAAATTGTCCCTTCTACATCTGTCAATTTGTTAACAGTTGAAATTTTAAGATCAGTTGTATTAAGATCCTCCAAACAAAGTTTACTATCCATATGTTCACATGTAATTTTATCAGTATCTTCAGTTAGCAGATTTTCTTCATTATCATAAAGACTTACATAAACTAAAATAACGTCATCTTTAGAAATTTCTTCAGGAGCATGAAGTTGAATTTTAGGTAAGGGAAGCTCTGAGTAACTACTAAGTAGAGGAAAAACATAAACAAAGTTTGCCCCGCCGATTTCATTTGTACCTAATTTAAAATCAAAATGAAATTCTCCGTGACATCTAACGTAATAACTGCATTCTGTAAAATCATCGTCTTTATCTAGTATGAAAATAGAAAAAAGTCTTTTCCTAAATTCGCCGCTAGTCCAGAAAGATGCGCCTTCTGGTGTTGTCCTTATTAATTTTGGAGCTGTTACATAAGAATTATTAAGTTCATGCCTAACAAAAGGTGACTTTGTTATTACAGAATCAAATAGGATATTTTTAGGATAAAACCAATTCATACCGTCAAAATTAAAATCAAACGCCCATAAAGCGCAATCGGACCATTCAACAAAAGTATTTTTATCAAACCCAACATTTTTATCAAACCCTCTATCATAGGTTGTTGTTCTTGTCAGTATTGAAATGTTACCACCTTGATCAAAAGCTCTGTGAATTTGTGCTCCGCCAAAATACCTAAAATATTTTGACTGCACCGATGGTTCAAAGAAAATTGATCCAGAAACCACAGACTCTAAGAAATTTGCATCCATATCAATATTATGATCTTGTAAGAACGAAACTCCATCTTTATTATCTATGAATAATATGTTTTCTGGCAATTCATCATAGATTTCTTCATGAAAGGCTTTAATTGTAATTGTATTGGTATCTACTTCTATTTTAAGAAATAAATTATCTAATAAATCATTTGTGGCCCTAAAATATTGTCGCATTATTTTTCCAATCTTTTTTCTAATTCATTAACTTTTTTAGATAATTCTTTAACAGCCTCTAATAATACAACTGTAAATTTTTGATAATCAACCTTTAAAAATCCTGTATCGCCTCTTTCAACAACTAATTCTGGATAATATTCCTGTATCTGTTGCGCCTTAACACCAATCTCTTCTTTATCATTTTTATATAAAAACTTTTCTTTTGCCAGATCGTTCCATTTAAATTTTATAGTATCAATATTTGCAATTGTATCTAACACGTTTTCAAGACTACCAGTAATGGTTTTAAGCCTTTCATCTGACGTGTATTCTGTTGTAATATCACCAGTGGCAAGTATGTTACCTGTTTGACATTCTAAAAATATATTATTAACTGCTGTAGTGCTCCTGCCTACAATAGTTTTTGCAGTATCAGTACCAAAGTATAAGCCATATCCATCTTCTGACTCTCGAGTTAACTGTTGCGCTTGTAATTTTGTAGTTGATACATAGGTGTCAAGATTAATGGTAACATCACCAGTTACACTACTGATAGTATTGATATTATCTCCACCAATAAATTGTATAGTTTGTCCACCTGCAACTGCTCTTACAGTAGAATCGTCTCCTGTAATTTTCCAAACACCACTACCATCACCTACAGCAGTGTTTGAAAATTCTACTGTTTTATTGATAGCATTGAAGGTTATACCTATACCAGCTCCAGCAATCCATGTAAGTGTATCATAACCTTCGGCGATTAAATCGTCTTGTGCTTCGGCTTGCCATGTACGAAAAGTGCTATGGGTAAGGGAAATTTTAACTTCTTTGTTTCCTAGATCAACAAAATCAAAACCGCTATCTTCATCAAATTGCAGTCTAACAAAATCATTTGCTGACTTTATAGGAGTGTTAGTATTATCAATTACATCAACATGGGTTCCTGAAAAAATAGTGAGCGATCCGTCGCTTGCACTTTCGGTATAGACATTGTCATTACCAATAATTTTTAAGGTATCGCCTGATCCAATTTCTCTTGAGATATTATCGGTACCGGTGTAATTAAAACTAAATGTAACACCAGCTATTGCATTATCAATATATAATTGTGTAATTGAATCTGAAGATAATAATAGAGATTCAGTTGATAGCGATTTACCAATAATGCCGTATTCTGTTTGCGTGAGAGTCAAGCTTCCGTCTGCATCTAAATAATAATCTTCGCTGGTAACTAATCCTGCTTGTTGATCTGCAATTTTACCGTTAGTATACACTGGACCTATTTGCCCAGCTTCTGTGCTTGTTTTTACTATACCTATAAATTTACCAGCATTCGATTCAACTGTTGTATAGGCGGTGTCATATAAAGTACTTTGGCCTGGCCCTGAAGTGTTGCCTCTGTAGGAAATTATAATTTTATTTTTTACAGTGTCGGTAGTAATATCATTGTACCAACTAGGATTAAAATAAATATCTTCTGGATCTAAGAAAAGGAATGTTCCTGCTGGATTAATTACGCCTGTTTGTATTTTTCCTCTACCATTGGTAGTGTCTCGGAACGCAATACAAACTCTTTTAGAATTAGATTCATATGCTGCTGCTAAGTAAAGTACATTATACTCAGCAAATGTGTACGGTAATTTCAAATCAAAACCTGTACCAACTATGGCACCAGTTCTATATGTTCCATAATTACTGTTATCTATGTCGCGATATACTACTACAAGCCTATCATTTTCAGGAGTAATAATGATATCATTGTAATCACCATTATTGGCAACCACTGTTGCATCGCCGATGTTAACTGTAATTGTCGTAACTGTGGTAAATGATGCCGAAACCAACATTACATTACCATTAGATCTATGATAAGATATAATGCTTTGATTGGTGTTAGGATCATATGCCGCCCTAATATTATTGATAATGTTAGTGTCAAATATTTGTTCTGTGCCTAAACTTAAGGTGCCATTTATTATTGTGCCTACAACAATTTTTCCTTGGCTGCTGTCATTAGTATCTTCGTAGTGTAATAATATCGATTCATCAGTTGTGTTATAAACCGCATATACAGAACCTGCTATAGCCGAATTTGGAAGATTAATAGGAGAGCGTAGATTAATTTCTGTTCCTGCAATTTCTGCTAATCTAACCTCATTGTTATACACGATTACTACAAAATCTAATTCAACATGATATGCTACAGCTACATCAAAGACTGAACTTGAAAGTTGTTTAGGAGTTCCATAATCAATTGTATTGTCAGCTTTAATTTGTCCTACAACAACTTTAGTATCAGACTCTGTTACATCCTTATATACAACTATAACTTTATCTTTTCCATTAAACACAGAATCAACATCATTAATATCATTTGCAGTAAACGTATGATCAGTATACGTTATACTCAAGTTTTCAGTGTAAACTGCAGATACTTTTTCTATTTTACCATCGGCTCTCAGTGCAACGGTCGTACCACCACGGATGAACTCATGAAATTCAAATTGAGCATCGGCATCTTCTATACCATAACCGGATAATGTAGTTGGAGTATTGTAAATTTTTTCCCAGGATGTTTCTGGAAATATTTGCAAATGATCTGAGTTGAGCCCTTTTCCTATTAAACCAAAGTCAGTTTTTGTTGTTGTGAAACTAGCATCTGAATTTAAATAATAGATTTGATCAAAGGTAAGTGATGTCTGATGCCTATCTACTGCTCCTCTTAGGTTAATTTTTCCAGACTGACCTGCAGGTATGTCATCATCTGCAACGCCTATAAAACGGTTAGCATTACCATATAAATTAGACTCTGCAGAAAATAAAGTAATTTCTCCTTTATTATTGTCAACTTTGTCTCCATAAGCAATGACTGTTTTATTAGTTGTGGTATCAAAAACTGATGCCACAGCGGTGAGAGGATAACCTTGCCCGTCTGCGAAGATAAAATCAGGTTCAAATTCTATTGTGTTGGTAGCAGGTCTAACAATGCCTACTTTTGTGATGCCAATTTTTACAGGATCAGTTGTATTTCTTTCATATGAAATGATTACTTTTTGATTTTGATTATCAAATGATGCTGAAATTTTTGAAGTAAATCCAGTATCAAACACCACAGGAGTACCAAAAGTAATAAAACTACCTACAAGATATCCTGTTACCGCAGTACCTCTGCCGCTGTTACCTCCATCTGAATAACATATTACACAACGGTCTGTAAAACTATCCCACACAACAGAAATATCTGTAATAGGATTATTTGTTGAAAAAATGTAATGAGGTCCTACCTGGAAACTAGTTCCTAATGCGTTCGTCCAAATTAAATTTGCATAACCTCGTCCTGTAGCTCCGTCTTGATATGCTAGTAAGGTAAAATCATTTGATACAGTTCCATCACCAGGTACATTGGTTATAGAATCTATATAGTTCATAGTTTCAGCAGGATTTACACTAAATCCTGCAAGATAAACTAAATTAATAGTTGTACCAGTAGTAGTTAATAATCTTACCTGACCTCTATTAGACTCACCCTTAAATGCTAATACTGTTACATTTGCTAGAGCATCATAACTAATTGAGTGATATAATCCTTGGAAACCATTTGAAGTTTCAACAGCAGTTCCAATAGATAGGGTATTGTTAAATGTAATTATATCTGCTGCAACAGCAAAGCCTTTGTTAGAATCGTTTACATCAGTATAGGCGAATATCAATTGATTATTAGGAATAAATGTAATAGCAGTATATGCTATTTCATCATTAAGGATTTTATAAGATGGTCCGAAATCAATATTGTTGCCTGTAATTTCTCCAATACGCACAAAACCATATCCGTCTTGGTTTTTCCATATCACAGCAATTTTATTATTATCGGAGCTATAAGCAACATCTATAATCGATGCTTCTTCGCCAATGTCTGTAAAAACTATAGGTAATGTATTAGTAGCTGCATTTAACGTGTCGCCACCGACAAATTCAGATACTGGTTCTACATTCCCATTTGAATTTACAACTACTACATCTCCTTTAGCAATTGTAACTTCAGCTGTGAAGAATTTTTGGTTATCGCCTAGAGTTTCTTGAAAACTATATAAACCATTACCATCAGCTGTCAAGACTAATCCAGGTAAGACGCTAGAATCTGTATCAACATCTTCTAAAGCAGATAGTAACCCTGCTTGAAATGACTTAAAATAAAATGTTCCATTGCCTGCAGAGGTTAAGACATCGTTTGCATTAGATGTTGCTGTAACATCTTGTAGGGTTGCCAGAGTAAGAGCCGAGCTTGCACCCCAATAAAAAGAGTTGCTCGATGCAGCATATAAAACTTGTCCAGCACTTGGATTATTTGTAATCTGTAATAAATCAGTCAAATTACCACTAAATGCATCAGTGATGCCATAACCAACTAATGTAGTTGGTATGTTTAATAAACTAGTAAATTCTCCATCGAAATGAGCTGCACTAACTGCAGCTAATTGAGAGTCGACATAAGTTTTAGTTGTAAAGTTTGCGTTATTGGTAAGTTGTGTAATATTGTCTGCTGGTTGTAATGCACTGTCTGCAAGACTTCCTTGTGTTGAAGTAGCAGCATCTGTGATACCATATCCTGCAAGCGTTGTTGGTTTATTTAAAAGATTATTAAATTGTCCATTGAATGCAGTTGATGCTAACTGATAAAGCGTTAGATCAGGTCCTTGTATCCGTATGTTACCATCTGCATCACTATAGGTTGCAATATTTCTTTCGCCTGAAATCTTAATACTGTCGGTAAGCGGTATAGAAATTATATTGCTATCATCTGCAGCAATTTTTAAATAGATGTCTTCTAATTTAACACTTACAGTTATGTCATTTGCTGAGTCTCTAATGAAAGAGATACCATATCCTTCATTTAACTCAACATCAGTTGGCAATGATTGATCAACAATAGCAGCATAACTGGCAACTACATCAACACTATCGGGTAATGAACTCTTAACAGATAATCTGGTATTATATCCTAAAATTAATTTTTCGCCAGTTGACACAACTCGCAAACTTGTCCGACTAGGTAACACGACATCTTTTATATAATATCCGTTGTCAATAACCACGTCAACATTTACCATTAAGTTTGTTACATTAGTTAAACTTAATCCAAGTAAAGTGTATCTTGCAAATGCTGTTGATTCTAAGATTTGAGTATCGTCTAAACCAATATTTTTTACAATTTTATTACCTATTACTGCCATTTATAATCCTAATAGTTATATTTATTGTTACCCAAAAATTAATATTTGCAGTAGTATGTCATCTTCGGCAAATTCAATTGCATTTTCTGCTTGGTTAATTCTTAAATAACCTCCTTTGAATCCTGCATAAGAATTTGGGGTATCTATTAAAGCCCTAAAATTAGTAACTCCGTCTACATTACTACCAACAATTTGTGTGTTAAGTTTATTGACCAATTGCTGGTAAGATATTGATTGTAAAGTTTCATTTGCTGCATCACGATACATAAATTGATCAGCAGCATCTAAATCTGGTACTAAATTAGTTTCTGTTGTACCATCAAGGTTTGCGATTATTTTATCATTTAAACCTAAAGTTACAAAAGGACCAGTTTCGCTTGAGATCCTTTCAATACCACCATCTGGAGTAAAATCATTTGGTAAATCTGCTCTAATTAATTCTGGACTAAATTTACGTAATTCAAATGTATTAGGAGCGGTTTCGATTGCACCTAAGAAGGTTGTCTGTAGGGCATTAGTTTCCGATTCAGTTGCTGTGCTTTGATTAATTACTGCATCAACCGTTAAGGTAACTGCTATATTGGTTTTACCTGAACCTGTCGCATCTCCTGTTAAATTGATATTTTGATTTTCTTGCAGGTATGTATTTTCATCAATGGTGATAACAGCATCTTTCCTAACTAAGAAACCGTCTACAGTGAAATCAGATTCTTGTAATGAATCTCCATTTAATAAAAGTTGGAATTTGGTAGGCGTATTATAGGGATTCTGCTGAAATTGTGTTTTTTCTAGGACTACATAGGTAGAAGTATCGTAAACTACAATATCACCTTTATAATAACCTTCATAACTAGTTGGATCAAACTCTCCTACCCAATCAAAACCTTGGACGAGTAATTGCCAATCTTGATTAATATCTCCTGTTTGATTTACAGGTTTATTTGAAGTAGATGGAGCAATTACTACATAAGTCGTGCCATGGAATACTACAACATCACTTGTTTCATAAAGGGTGCCTGCTTGCCAGTTACCCTTCGGATCTAATCTTCCATCAAGTCTTTCAAACTTATCAGGATCAGTGCTTGGATTTTCACCTACTGCTACAGTTTCAATTGCGAGCCAAACAGTGCTGTCATAGCTAATTATATCACCAGGATCTAAATCTTGTGTGCTATTAAAATTAGGAATATAATTACCAAAACCTTTAGCTAGTACTTCCCAATATCCACTACCTGTATATAGATCAACATTAGGGTTAGCCCTACCAATTGGAACGGTTTGTAGGGCTATAAAAGTATTAGGACCATATTGAACGATTTGATTTTTATAATATATACGATCGGAAAGACCTGTTTGATCTTCGGACCAGGCCCCTAAAAAACTTACCCCTTCTGTTATTTGTAAAAAACTTGCTTGTCCGTTAGGAGTAGGCGGACGGTTGCCGTTGTCACTATCGTCAACTGTTACAGTTTCGACTTTTACAACATATAAAGATCCGGCAAATGTTACCGCGTCAAAAAATTCTAATTGCTGTCCATTGTAAGATTCAAAGTCGCCTTTGAAGACCATCCTTACACGGCCAAGATTTAAAGTTGCCATATTTTATAATCCGTCTGTGAAGACAAATTCTCCATTATTATTAATAAATGCATTATCAGCAGAAAAATTGTCAACATGGGTCAAAATCAGATCGCCATCGTTGTCAATACTAAGATCAATGATTACTCCTAATAAATTACCACTTCCTCCGCCGGTTCCTTGTTGATCTGTGCCAGGTACCCACTCATAACCATTCCATTTTAAGACATCACCTACTGCAACAGAACTATCATATGCAACATCAAATAAATCATTCAATCCACGTGCTGTGCTATCTGTATCTGGTACAAACTCATAACCGTTCCAGGTTAATGTATCTCCTACTTGGATTGAACTGTCATAGGTCACATCAAATAAATCATTCAATCCACGTGCCGTGCTATCTGTATCTGGAACCCATTGTGTACCGTTCCAGGTTAATGTATCTCCTATTTGTATGTCAAATGTACTGTACGCAACGTCTGTTAATTGATTTAGAGTTGTGGCACCACCTCCGGTTCCTCCGCCGGTGTTGGTAATTTTAATTTGCTGGTAAGGAGAACCATTAGGATCAAGCTCTATTGCTATTCCTGTTCCTGCAACAAACTCTACAGTATCTAAACCTGTTGCAATAAGATCTTGTTGCCCTGCTGCCTTCCACGTCTTGAAAGTTGAATTCATCTGTACCTTAACGATACCAGATCCGAGATCAACTACATCAAAGCCACTATCAGTATCAAACCTTATAGCTGTAACGTCGGTTGTATTACTAATGAGTGTATTATTTGTATCAACTACGCCAACTGAAAGAGCGTTAGGTTTATCTGTTAAGTCATCCCAGCTACCACTAAACAATGTAGGTAGATTTGTTAAGTCATTATAATCACCACTAAACAGAGTTGGTTTATCTGTTAAGTCATCCCAGCTACCACTAAACAATGTAGGTAGATTTGTTAAGTCATTATAATCACCACTAAACAGAGTTGGTTTATCTGTTAAGTCATCCCAGCTACCACTAAATGCATCAGTAATCCCATATCCTGCCAGGGTTGTAGGTTTATTTGTAAGATTATTAAAATCTCCATCAAATATAATTTGATTTACAAATTCTAGACCTGTTGCATCTTGTTTGACTTTAACAAAATATCCAGCTGATCCTACATAGGTGCTAGGAGTATCTGTTAATTGTCTGAAAACTGTTGCTCCACCACCGCCACCTGCACCAAGAGGTATACCTCCTGGCGTTACTCCGTCTGATAACCGTAAATCGCCAGTATCTTCATTGTAAAAAATTGTTCCATATTCGCCAACGAAAAGATTTAAGTCAACTTTGACTAAACCGGCTTTGATTTTACGAGTAAAATTCATTAGGCTATTTCATCTTCCTCTGGTTCGTCTAAGAGTTGTGCAGACACTACAGTTGGTTTACCTTGCTCTGCTTTTTTTAATTCTAATTCTTGTTGTAGCGGACTAACTAAAACAGGCGGTTTATCGTCAGCCTGTGGTTCATCCTGTGCTCCAGGCATATCTATTTCAGGATCACCGTCACCGTTTATTTTAATGTTAATAGGTACATTAATTGTAAATTCTCTTGCTCTCATACTTTAACCTTTTTTAATATTTATCAGGGTTTAATAGTCTGGAATATCGACTAATAATAAATCAAATGTACAGGTGTATCTTCCATTATTAGAAAATGTATGCATCCTAGCGTCTATATCTGTTTTTTCAGGAAAAGCTTGTGGTATAGGATATTCTAATTGATAAGGTCCGCCAACTCCGTTTATTTCTGCAACATGTTTAAGCTGGAATGATCCTGTACCACCTGGCCGTGCAAATAGTTTAAAACTACCTGTGGCTGTTCCTTGTGCAGTAACATCTAGTCGCATCAGATATGCTGTCTTGCCTGCTGGCACAGTGTAGATTGCCATAAGAGTTTGACCAACATCTTCTAATATTTTTGCAACAATAGTACCATTTGCTCCACCAGATTTAATTAATATCCTATCTGTGTTAGGATTAAAACTCCCACCATTAGTAAAAGTTGCTCTGTAGATTCTTTTAAAAGAATTTAATGTTGTAGCAGTTCCTGCCGCTATTGTTACTGTTTCCTCTTGTGCATTATAATCATTATCAAGTCCTTGCACAGTGACAGTATCGCCGTTATGAGTTTGCGTAATGCTTGCTTCATTATTTGTAGCAACAACTTGTATTGTAAGGACGCCATTGTTGTCAATTATTTCCCAGGGATAAATGGTATCATTTTCATCCCAGATAGTGCCATTTGTATTTTGGCTCATTTGAGGTACAGCTCCAAATTTATGGATCTGTCCAAATCCAGTTGGCAAATTTACAGCCCAAAAAATATCACCGCCAACAGTTCTTACTACAGGTTGTCCTACACTATTGTAGTCCATTGCGTAATGCAAATTAAGAAGATGCGATTCGTCTGGATGATCGTAATTTGTTGTATTATTTGATAATCTGCTATAAGCCATTATACCCACGGTCTCCCTGGTAATAGTCCACCTGCATTTGGATTAGTATCTACAGGATCAGTATTATCTGCTGGATTATAAGTTTTTGGCAATTGTGTCAAATCATAATTAGTATTTGGATATCTACCGGGCATTGCTGCCCGCTTTGCACTTGCAAGATCGAGTTTTGCTATTTGTCTATCCTTTTTTAATGGTATAGTTGAAATGCCGTTTGCTGCCATTATGACCACCCCCTAGGATCTTTTACCCTTAAATCATCAACATGTTTTGGTCCATTTAATCCTCCGCCTGCACCAGTTGTTACGCTGTCTATATCAGTAACAATTTCGTTTGGACTGTTTGAATAATATTGTGGACCTCTATTTGCCAATACTGCTGCTATTTGCTCAAATCTTCTTAATTCTTCATTATCTCTAGACGGTGATTCGATATTGCCTTCTTTCGGGTCCTTGTCAAATGCGTCAATTAAATCAAGCACAGCTCTAATCATATCAGTTGTTTTCATTCTTTTTCCTAATAATTTATATCGTCGTAGTCTGGGCTATCGTCAGTCCACTTGAGCTTTATTACTTCCTCTTTTTCCATATCCTTAAATCGTCTATAAAACATTTCAATTTCTCCTTCTAGCTCCTGTCCAGTAGGTAGACTGTCTACATCATACCATTTAGAAAATTCTTTTTCTTTAGTGTCAGGATATTTTTTCATATATTCTTGTTTCAGCGGAGCAGGTATTTTAAATTGTATCTTGTTTGCTCCACCAAATAAATTTACCATATCGTAACCATCTGACATTAAATTTATCTCTTCCGGAAAGTCTTCATACTGTTGCTCGTTAAAGTCAACTCCATACTTGGTAGCATTTATAAGCGCCATTTTAGATTGCTTACCCCATTGATCAAAGCCAGTGCCCTTTGCGATTGTCAACTTTGTGTTTAACATATTTTGCGCTACAACACAGGCTCCCCAGATGCGTATGCCTACCGCCCATGCATTCTTGCCATCTATGTCTTCGTGTAGTGTAAAGAAAGTTCCAAATACTACATGAGGATTAGATACTTCACTAAGCGGTACATCCCACTCCATAGGCTTTGCCCCATACTCTTTGTTGTAAACCATGTCAACAACTTTAAATGCGCCTGTATGGAAGAACACTGCTTGTATAGGTTCATATGGATGTATAATTTCTTGCCCTTTCCTATCTACCACACCATCGTATCCCATATCTCTAAATAACTTATTCCACTTGTTCGTATCTTTTGGCGGTGAAGGTTTGTCAAATAATTTAAAACGCACTACTTCATCATTGTAGTTAGGAGGTGCATCGCCTTCGTCCTGTGCTTTCTGCTCCATGCGCTTTAGTTCCATAGTGTACTGTTTGATAGGAATAAGATTACTATCATTTACAGATCCGGAAAGGGCAAAGAACGCCATGCGTGTAGCATTCCAAAACATACCTCCCGGAGTCCGTATACGTGCTGCTGACTTAGCACTATCTAGTAATCCTTTAGTCATTTCCCAACTCAGCACTTGACTATGTCCTTTAGAGTGGAAATGATCTACAAGTTTTTTTGCTACTATTTCTAAATCTTTGTCTATTTGATCACTGCCATATTTTTCTAGATCAAGCATGTTACCTGTTGCTCGGATGATATATACAGCAGGCTGTTCACCAGCAAACGGAACTTCAAAAATCCTCCTATTGGGGTCTGCACCTTTTCGCCACATCTCAGGTAATGGATAGGTGTATATACCATTAGGTGTATTATACTTGCTTTTTGGATTTATTCCTATCTTAAACCCACTTGTGTTTCTGCCTTTAGCAACCGATGTCTTACTTGTTACACCTCTACCTACATCCATAGTGTAACTGATGTAGATATCAGGATCATCCTTATGCTTTTCAAGTGCATCATACAAACTTATTTTAGGATTTTGTTCCGGGTTACGTCTTGCTTCGTCTATTTTAAATTCTCTAAATCTCATAGCTTCTCACATCAATATAATTTCACCTTTAATGCTGTCTTCGAAA
>Ga0208428_1000194_pt1 | contig 30924 bp, 44 predicted proteins | sample DEB08_DNA_11_FD_184535 | JGI IMG/M metagenome (GOLD analysis project Ga0208428, IMG submission 184535) | Aqueous microbial communities from the Delaware River and Bay under freshwater to marine salinity gradient to study organic matter... | ecosystem: Environmental > Aquatic > Marine > Coastal ... | reverse complement strand
AATCAACCCAAATCATTTCTGGGGCTACCTCAAACTGAGCGTCTGCTAAATCCACAACCTTATTATTTAATATTAATGCGTTAGCCATTAATAATACTCCTCTACAACAACGATACCAGCACCACCCGCGCCACCAGCGGTATCACTTCCAGTAATGTTTCTGACTACGGCACCTGATCCGCCGCCACCTAAAGTCCCTGCATTACCCGCCGTAGTGCCGTTTGTAGTACGAGTAACCCCTCTAGCCCCACCCCCAAAGAAAGAGTTTCCACCACTACCACTTATCGTGTAGTTATTAGTAATCAGGTCACTGTTTCCGCCTACTCCACCTTCTGCGTTTATATCTCCGCCTGAACCAACTCCGCTATCTCCACCATAGGTGGTATCATTACCGCCTGTCTGTAAGGCATCGCCGCCAGCGCCGCCAGTAGCAGAGCAGTAAGCACCAAAGCTACTTGTGCCACCTGTAGAACCGTCGTTTGTACCACCAGTTCCGCCAGCGCCGCCAGCGCCCACGGTAACAGAAACAGAACTTTCGGCAGAAACATCAATATACTCAATAGCGCAACCGCCTCCGCCTCCGCCGCCTGCGGCGACATTACAATCAGAATCCTGACCTGTGGCACCGCCGCCACCGCCACCACCGCCAACGACAGTAACCTTGATGGTTTTACAGCCAGATGGCTTTGTCCAAGTGCCGCTTGATGTGAATACTTGAATGCTTGGAGGGTTGCCTACGTTAGAAAGCCCAGAGCCATCACCAACAAAAGCTGTGGCTGTTACAGTGCCGTTAACATCTAGGGCAGTGCTAGGCGAAGTCGTTCCAATGCCCACGTTGCCGCTGCTGTTGATACGCATTGCTTCGGAGCCGTCAACACGAAAACGCATAGAACTAGAAGCTACGGTATTTCCTGCATCAGCATCCAGATACAAAATGCCAAAGTCTGAACTTTTTATAGTGCCGTATCCTGCACCATTTTGCTCAAGTCTTAATTCTGCTGAACCACTTGTTTTAAGATGAATAGGCGCAGAAGGACTACTTGTCCCGATGCCCACGTTGCCAACGCTGTCGATGCGGAGGCGTTCTGAGCCGCCAGTTCTAAAGGCTATGTTTGACGAATCCCTACCAATAAATAAATTGTTGCTGGCTGTTGAGTTGTCGTAATAAATTGCATTATCTTCACCAGAACCGTTCTTATCAAACTTAATTATCCTGCCTGTGCCAGTAAATTTAACATTTCCATTAACATCTAATTTTTCGTCCACACTTGCAGTACCAATGCCCACGTTGCCAGAGCTGTCGATACGCATTTTCTCTGAACTGTTATAGAAAATGATAGGGTCTGCACTAAAGTTAACAAGATACAGGCTCTTATTTGCAGCCCCATAGCCTACATATCCTAAATCTGTGCTGGCAGAATCTATAAATTTCAAAGAGTTTGGGCCACCGCCAGTTGAAGTGCTTTGAGAAATGATAGGGTTATTTGCTCCCTTTACATGCAATGCAACACTAGGCGAACTCGTCCCAATTCCCACATTCCCAACGCTGTCGATGCGCATCCGTTCTGAGCCGCCAGTGACCAAGCCAATGGTGTTGCCTGCTGAAGGGAAGTATAGGTAAGTATCGCTGTCCCCTTCGTGACGCAGTGAAGTAGCAATATAGACATCATCAGCCACCATATTACCTGTGACATTTACGCCGCCATTGGTGGTGGCGAGTTTGGGGGCGTTGTTGTGGTATAGGGTTACTGCGCTATTTGTGACAAACTGTGCTAATGTTTCATCACCTGCACTATTTAATAAATTTATTTGTCCTTGTCCAAGTATGTTTAAAGCACCAGTTCCATTTTCTTTGATGTAACTATTAAACCCATCGTGATAAATCTGCAAGTCAGACCCAGCACCGAAAATGGCCTTGTCGTTGTCGCCGAAGGACACATTGCCTGTCATTGCGCCGCCAGTTGTAGGCAAGAAGCCAGAACCAGCTGTTACGCCCTGTTCCCACGCAGAACCAGTGTACACCTTCAATGTGTCTGTAGTGGTGTTGTAGAACAAATCACCTTCATCAAGTGATGTAGTCGGGTCAGAAGCACCAATGCGATATTTATCAGCAAAGTCATTGACTGATGAAATGTTTGTCGCAACAGTATTGACATTAGCAATATCGCCGCCAACAGCATTTACATTAGCAATATTTGTAGCAACCGTTCCAATAGTATCAGAGCCAGCAAGATCTGCGGCAACAGTTCCAATGTCTGTAGCGTCACCAGCTACTGCTGTAACATTCGCACTAATGCCAGCCACGGTATTGACGTTAGCAATATTAGTGGACACTGTGCCGATGTCAGTCGCATCAGCCGCAACAGCTTGGATGTCTGCGCTATCACCAGCCACTATGGTTACGTCTGCTGAAATGCCAGCAACGGTATTAATGTTTGTGGCGTTATTAGCAACATTGTTAATGTTTGTGGCATTGCCAGCAACAGAATTAACATTGGCAATATTGGTTGCAACAGTACCAATATCAGTGCCATCAGCCGCCACTGTAGTAACGTCAGAAGATATGCCAGCCACAGTTGTTACATTGCCGCTAATCCCAGCCACAGTTGTTACATTTGCTGAGATACCAGCCACAGTAGTAACATTGCTATTATTCCCAGCCACGGTATTAACATTGGCTATATTTGTGCCAACAGCATCAACATTGCTAATAGATGCGGCAACAGTTTCGATTTCTGACACTGCCTCATTAAGATCATTGGCAACGGTTTCAACCTCTGACACCGCTTCATTAAGATCGTTGGCAACAGCGATAACCTCACTGATGTTGCCAGCAACCGTATTAACAGAAGCAATGTTTGTGGCTACTGTGCCAATATCGGTAGCGTCAGCCGCCACAGCGTTAATGTTTGATGTGTTGCCAGCAACGGTAGACACATTAGCCGCAATACCAGCAACCGTTGTCACGTTAGCTGAGATGCTAGCGACAGTCTGAATAGCATCTGTTGCGTCAGTACCATCTTCAATATCAGCTAATGTAGCAATATCAGCAGATGCCGCAGATACAGTTTGAACATCTGCAATAGATGGCCCAGCTTCAACAGCACCAGTGGTTTCATTAAATGCTAGTGTTTTACCCTTACGATCATTTGCCAGGGGTAATTTAAAAGAAACCTCTGTGTCATAATCTTCAACTTGTAAAGCGCGATCTGCTTTATCTTGCAAATCAGCGATCATCGCAATCTGTTTATCTAATTCAGAGTTAAGAGAAACAACATCAAAAGGGCCTGATGTTGGAAAGTCAGTTGTTCTTTCAAGCGCAATGTCTCTTGTTATAACAACAGTAGAGCCACCAGTAGCACCAGTAACGCTAATAGAAACAGTTCCAGTTGATCCGTCACCACCAGTGACCGTATAATCTGTTGTAAGAGTTTTAAGCGTGCCATCTACATATACATTTAAATCAGCGTCAGCAAAAAATTCAAAAGGAACAGCAAAACTTGTTTGCGTTACACCTTGTGCAACACTGTAAGAAATTCTGGGATCATTATCTGCCAAGTTAATAGTCATGACTTCTCCTTATCACGCACAATATAAATTATCCACGCACAATTAAAAACGGCCTCTTCCACTCAAAAGATCATTAATGTCTTGCCGAATCATAGGGATAGATAATATTGGTGTATTGTAAATAATTTCTCTAGCCGCATCAGCAGTGTCACCATTCATGTAATCTTGAAACGCTCTAGCATAACCAAGTGCCAAAGAAACTGGTGCGCCAAGAGGCTCTGTTATAGCGTCAGTCATTCTTTCGTCTTTATCTCTGCTAACATATTTAGGTTCAATAATAAAATCAGAAGGATTGTCAACAAGATTGCCAGCAATGCTTAACCCCATATAACCAAGATCAGAATATATTCCTAGCAAGCCAGAGTGATCTACTAATCTTGCCATAATATCTAAAGATTCGTCTTCCCTTTCCCACCACTTGGCAGAACCCAACATATTTTTAAGTTCAAATGAAACGTAAGAAAGCCCAATAAGTGCTGTCGCACCCTGCACTCTATATTTTCTATATGGATCACGAATAGCACCAAGTATCTTATTGTTTGCACCAAACACAAAATTCATAAACGTAAATGGAATCGTCATCGCCTGTGATTCAATGCGAACAAGTTTGGTAGTTGCTGTAGAAGCACGTTTGTCTATTGCAAACAAATTTGGATGCAATTTACGAGCCGCTTTAAAGAATGGATTGTCGCGGATAAATGTAACGCCATCCATGATTAATGGCTTATCAAAAGCTTGCCCCATAACAATAGTATTGTCAGCGTGAGCGGCTGTTGCGGCTTGATATCTTCTTAAAAGATCTCTTTCTTGCGCTGTGGAGCGAGGCCAATTATCTGTATTTGCAAAGAAAAACTTACTGCTATCATGTTTCTGAAATGGCATTTCTGTTATGTACTGAGCCAATTCATCATCAATACCATAACGATTAAGAAATTCATTGTCTCTAACGGAAATAGAATTATTAAGTCTTTTTTGCGCAAGCTTATAGAACTTATCATTTACAAGAATTTGATCTAAAGTCTTGCCAGCTTGAGTGATTGGCCCAAGGCCATTAAGAGTATAAAAAAATCTATTGCCAATACTTTGCACTTTTTCAAGTTTGTTCATTTGAACGCTTTTAATGCTGTCACCAAGTATTCTTTGTTGAACACTAGCTTTAGCTAACTCAACGGCAACATTGGCATACTGAGCATCTTTTAACACTTTGCCAGCTAGGTTATCTTGTAAACCAGCACGACCAGCCGCAATAACGTCTCTATAACCATGAGCAAGAACAATTGAGCCAGCATCAGTTACAGCAGAAAGACCAGCAAATGGAAGATATGCCCAACCAGCATATGTTTTAAAAAATTTTGCAAGTTGCGCGGTCAAGCTATCAGGGTTGCGCATCAACGCACCCATCACTCGATCATATTCACCATTAAATTGTGATCTAATTGTAGCAATATCTTTTTCTTTTAGCTTTGCTTTTCTGGCAATTTTTTCAATGTTATCAAGAACTTGATCAATGCTTTGACCATCAAACGCACGATGAAATTCAATGCGCTTGCCCATGCGTTGCGCATATGCATAAATAGCACCCATATCTTTTCGCATAAAATTTGAAATCAAATGTTCATCAATATTAGTTTTTCTGTGCTTTAAATGTTTAAAGCTACCAGCATTTCCAGTTGCCATTTCTAATTCTAAATCATCAGCATTCTCTTCCATAATTCTTGACAAGGTTTTGTTTGCTGATGTTTTTGGGTCTAACAAGCCTTCTCTAGTATAATGTTCAGTAAAGATATCTTCTAACTCTTGCCTTGAAAGATTGTCCTTTAACTTTATTTTGTCATAATAAATAGGGAACACATAATTCTTGCGGGTTGGAGACTGCAATACATCTTCTAAACCGACACGCCTTGCACGAAGAGATTCAATTTCATCATCTAATGTCTTACGAAGTGTTTCTTGCTTCTTTGTAAAGCTCCCTTGCTTGCGAATATCTGCCTCAAGCTTTGCTAACTTATCAGTTCTTTTCGCAATATCTTCATCTATTTTTGCAATACGAGCAGATACTTGGGCATCGTCCATAAGCAAACCAACATATCTTGCATCTTGATCAAATGATTCAAAGAACTCTTTCAATTGACTATGTGCTTGTTTTTGTTGATTGCTTAAACCATCCCTCGCAGAACGCACGACTGCTGGATCAGGAGAAGATAGTTTAATATACCTATCAATAGTATCCTCTACCCAATCATCAAAGCTTTTATTGAATGGATTAAAGTCTGCTGTGTACGCGCCAAATACTTTAGATGCCCTTTTGTTTCCAAGCATCTGTTCTGAATGCAAATTACGCAATCCATCTTCTAAGCGTCTAGCAGAGCCTTCATAAACAAATGAACGCTGTATTACTGATTGAGGCACAGCTTTTCTTGCAGTGCCAGACAATGGAACAGAAGAGTTATATGATAATTTTATAAATATTTCTTTAATTTCATCTGGAACATCCATCCCAAGCACTCTTTGTCCAAATGAACCAAAGTAAGGATTACCAACAACAGCATCATAATCATCTTCGCCGACATCAGATAACAACTTTGCCTTGTCCACATTATCATCAAAGACATGATTAAATTTTTTGCCAGTAAATAAATTTTTTAATTTATTGCCAGAAGATCTAATAAATGGATCTGCACCTTTTACAATGCCGCCAAATGCACCAGACACAATAGTATCTGTGGCTATGTTAAGTTGTGATTCATAAGGCAAATCACCAACAGCAAACGGCGCACGTCTGGCTTCAGATGCAATGCCATAAGCTAAACCAACTTTGCCAGCATTGTATGTTGCCCTGCCTATAGTAGCAGAATTTTTTACTATATTTATTCCAGGGACAAAATTTAAAGCAAACAAAGGATCAATAACAGAACCAGCTATAGTTGAGGTAATAGGCGCACCAGATAATTCGTTTCTGCGATCAATAGCTTTTTGTACTCGCCCTTCTAAATAACGAAGATGATCTAAGTTTTTTGCTCTTAACAAATCATCGTAATAAGGAAGATACTCTTCACGAATATTGTCTGCCGCAATAAAGCTTCTATCAATAGGGATATCATCAAATAATTGTTTTTCTTCTATGTTCTCAACAAAAGGCATATTGTTATATGCCATAGTCGCAACAAAACCTTCACCCCAAGATGTGGTTGAAAGATCTTGTATTTCTGGCGTCACAGAAACAAAGAAGTTATTAGAATCAGCATCTCTCATTAATCTATCGCAAACATAGTTCTAGCAAATTTACTTTTTATTGGTTGAGTAAGAGCATCGAAAACCTCTTCTTTACGCCTTGCTTCATCTCTAAGCAAAGCCGCATCAATAGATGAATCTTCAAATCTTTGCTGTCTACTCTTCAATACCGCCTGTGGGCCAACCTGTAATAGCTGTCCATGATTAGATCTAATAGCAACACCATTCTCATCCACCAAATAATATACAGGATAAACAGTTCCGTATCTTGGATCGGCAACAAGAAATGCATTATCTCCAAACGTATATTGTTTGTTAGCGTTGCTTGCTAAATCTAATTTCATATCAACAGCAAACTTAAACGCATTGTAGTCATCTGAATCAGAATAAATAGTCTTTGGATCGTAAAGAGTTTTTTGATCACCATAAACAACATCAGATGTTACAAACAAATTATCATATGAGTTTCTTAATATTTGTTTTGCCTTTTTCTTGCCATGAATAAGAACCAATTCTTCTGCAAACGTAGAATAAAATTCTCTTTGCTCAATGTTTTCTGGATCGACATTATCTGTAATAAAGTCTTGTATAGTTACTTTGTTGTAAGATGATGATCCAAGTTGAGCATCCAATTCTGCTTTTCTTGCATCTGCTGGCATTCTTTGAATGCGCTGAAGGTTTTGAAAAAACTCTTGCGTATCACCAATACCAGCAGTTCTATACGCCCTTAATGATTCCATTAAAGTAACGGCCTCATTATCCAAACCACGAGGAACAAATTGAACCTGACCATCCACAAACCTAGTAGTAGATTGTGAATAAAGATCTAACACAACATCTAGTTTGCCCTGATTAACAGCAGAGGCTAATAGGTTTGGATCTTCAAAAAGTCCTTGCACAGCGTCAGGTAGTTCAGAGTTTGTTCTAAACATGACATGATAAAGAGATTCCGCTTCACCCTGTAACACCGCATCAATGTTATTTAAAAAATCATAACCGTTTGAAATACCAGCTTTTTTAAATAAGAAGTCACCATTACTCTTCGAGATGCTGTTGCCGCGAGATAGATCATCAGCGATTGACTGCAATAATCTATCGTCTATTTGTGCGTTGTATATTTCTTGAGTATTGCCTTCTATGGCAGAGATATCGCCAGCAAGAATGTCTCTTGTTTCTTGACTGTCAATTGCTTTAAGCCACTCTTCATCAAAACCAATTTGATTAAGAATTGCTTTATTTTGTTCAGATATTCCAGAAAAAGAATTTTGTCTTAAAGCCATTTCCATAGCATTTAAGGCATCAATCTCATAACTTGTTTTAGCGGTAGGATCAATTTTATTACCAACAACTTCTTGCACACTACTAGCCATTTCACGAACCTGACCATTAAGTGCTTTACGAGTAAGTTGTTTTTTAAGATTAGGAATGGTTGTTGCGCTAATTCTGTCAGCATGTTCAACAGCAAGCTCATCAATCATTCTTTCAACAGAACCCCAGTTTGCCGCACCCAAACCATAATTGCCATTTGAAAAATGTTGTTCTACCTCATCCATAGTATCTACGATAAGGTTGTATTCATTAAGATATGCTTGTTTATCTTCAAGTTCTAAACGCTCTATAGTTGCGCCAGCAACATTTTCAGCCAGCAATGAGCCACCTAAATCACGAACAAAATTACCATACTTGCCAGCTTCTTTTGCGGTTTCATCTATGTAGGCGGTGTATGCAGTTTGAAAAGCATCTGGATTGCCTTCATGTTGTTTGCGCAAAACAGCCGCTCTGTTTTTAGCATCAATTAAAAATTCATTTTGATATCTTTTATCAATGATAGGTTCTGCAACTGACAAAGCCACAGGAGATAAATTTTTTGGAACTGATTTTATATTTAACTTTTGATCAGCATCCCTGACACGAAACTTCATGCCAGCTTCTCTGCCAACTTTTTCTTGCTCGATAACTGCGGCCCTATAGAACATATCTGAAAAATCATTAAAGGTAGACGCAACACTTTGCGCCGCTCTAACGCCAGCAGAAGAAGGCGTAACAACACCAATAGGCTTGTTAAAGTTTCCTTGTGATATGTATCTTTTAATTTCAGCCATTTAATTAGTCTCCAGATGGTGGAGTAACTTGTGAATATCTATATATGCCATTAGCAACAGTACCAAAAGCACTTATCATGCCCTGCCTTGATGCCATTTGACCAGCAAACCTAGCATCTGCCGCCGCAAATCTCATACGTTCTTGCGCAGATAAACTTTGCAGTCTTGCCCTTCTTATATCCTCTCTTGTTTCTTTCATCGTAGATCTTTGTATTGCTTCAAAAGAGCGATCAGATGCAGCTCTATTATTAAATGCTCTAGCAACATTAGCCGCAGACTGAAAGGCTCTAGCATTCTGAAGCCTTTTATTATGATCCTGCAATGCGCTAAGTTTTTCCATCTTAGCGTTTTCTTCATATTGCTGGGCTATCATAGCTTGCCGTTTTCTTTCAGCTTGCCCTGCTTGGATACTGCCCATAGCACTAACGGCAGATCCAATTAACTGTAAGCCTGCCGCCGATGAACCGCTTGCCGCTACTGCTGGAATACACATTAGAACGCCACCTCTACTATCATACCATTAACTTGCAAATCCAATGGAGCAATCTGAGATATAGTTACTCTTGGATCTTTGCTATATCCTAAAGCCCTAAATTCTTTTTTACCGCTTACCGCAACCCTTGGTAAAGAAGGATCAAAAGTAACATTTCTGACAATAAGATTTGTTCCATTAACAGATACACTTAATGTATCCTCAAGATCTAATGTTATCAAAGTAATCTTTCTAGGTCTGCCAGTTAACGGCCCTCCCACAACAGCCGCATCTAACGGCAATGTTTTTAAAACAGGAATAAACTTATAACCAATCTGAACAGACGTTGATTCTTTAACGGCACTCACATCAACTTCGCCGCCAGAAACTGTAAATTCACCAAGATATTCTGTGCCGTCAACAACATCAACAACAGCGTCATTTGCAAAATGACTGCTAACATCGAATACACCAGCAACTCCGGAAAACTCATTCGAGAAATCCATAAGTAAATCTTTATCAAACTGTTCAAGAAATAACTTATCTGTGCCAGAACCATCATCCCTTACTGTTACGCAAAACAAATCTTCATTAACTGAACAGATGCTATGGAAACGTCCTTCAGTTTCCCAATTCATCCACCCTGCTTTGTTTTCATTTCTAACTTGATAATATACACCAATCTTTCCATTATCCATAAGAAAGAACGCATAATTCCCTGGCCTGTCCAAAGAGCCTTTAACTGTAGCTAATTGAATTGGATTACTTATTAAATGGTTAGATAACAAAGAAACCATATTACCAACATAAGCACCTTCAGCATCAGAATACACATAATCCCTTACCGCAGTACCTGTAGCTTGAACAAACAATGTAGAACCATCCAAAGATTGTGGCCTAACATAACCTGTACCATATGGTGTCTGTGACGATATCTTCGCATTAGCTGGCGTTACACCGCTATCAGAAAATGCTGGAATATAAAACTCTTGCTCAGAAGCAAACACTTGCAGATCACGATTTGATACAAGATGTCTTATTGTGTTATTGACACCAATGTTTGCATCAAGATCAAGCGCATCATCTTCTTCAGCATCGCCAATGTCAAAGTTAAAATAAAACCCTGTCTTTGACCCCCAGATGCCGTCAGGCTGGCTTTGAGTGCCGCCAAACCACAATCTATCTTCATGGAACGTAATAGCCGCTGGGAAGCCTCTCAGGGACGAATATGATTGCTCAAACCAGTTAGTTGTAGCGGCAGAAGATTCTACTGTGGGTGAACCGCCACCATCAATAGTTGCACTGGCACTATGACCACAATCGTAATCATAGCGATTTTCATCAATAACTCTGTTTATTGTAAATGTGCCATTGACATTACTTGCGGCAATGCCACCTAACCCTGCGGCTTCAGCAATAACAATAGATGCGCCAGCAGATAATCCATGAAGAGGGTGCGTAACTTCTATTATGTTTGTGCCATTCTTTGTTCTTAAAGCATCAACAGCTAATTGCGTTTTTAGCGTACCTTGGATTGTTGCTGTAACTGTTGTTGCATTTGTATAAGCAGTAATTAATGCTTCTGTTTGATCAATTAATATTCTTGTTCCAACATGATCGCTAACAAAATAGTCTGCGCTAGATGTTAATGTAACGCCAGATCCAGTGGTTGCGCTAGCAGAAATAGTAACACCATTAGGTTGAAAATTATAATATGGTTGATAAACTCTATTGCCATCTAAAGATTGATCAAATGCAAAAACACGCACCTCAAAACTTGTTAAGCCTGTACGAACCAACATTCTGCAAAGAAAGTCTTGGTGTGTAAAAAACATAAAGTCGCCACGTTGAGCAAACGTGACTTGATTAATATTTGTATTGTCAATAGGGATAGCGTTAGTGTCAACATCTTGTGTGACTGTAGCTACTTTAGTTATAGAGCCAGACAAAGGTATTCTAAATATTTCAAACTGACCGCTAGATATAGCAACAATATATTTTTCATCTTCTGAAAAGATAAATGGTTCTATTCTAATTTGTTGCGTAAGAGAACTGTTGTAGACTTGAGAAAAAGAATCAATTAACTTTGTCCCAGGTCTTCTAATAACACCACCCTCTGCGCGAACAAAAAAGTTTCTAACTGTTTCACCAGCGCGAGTGTAAACATTAGAATCTGTTCTTGAGCGTAAAGAAGGACTAACTTCGCCAAAAGAGAAGTCATTTAAAGGAATCTTAATTCGAGCCATCAACTTCTCCTTTCGGAGATGAACCTCGATGTTACAAGCTTTCTTGATGTCTGCTGTTGTGAATCAAGAGTTTTAGCTTGTTGCATTAATTGTTGAGCCTTTTTTTCCATCATCATAGAAAGTTGCTCATCTCTTGCAATGCCAAGCGCAAAAGAACTAGCTAGCGCATACTCAACAGCAAGCGTAAAGTAACTTGGAAAATCAACCTCGAACGCCCTAAAAGTATAATCTAAAACAACTTGATCAGCCTCAGATGTATCTGAATATAATTTATTGCCATATATTCTATACTCAATCAAAAGATCATTTACAGTTGCGGCATGAGGCATAAGAAAGCCAGATGGCAATTGATATGCAAAATTAAAACGGCCTGTTGGTATATCTGTTAATCTATTTAACACGCTTTGATTTGTGGCAAATCTCCAGCGTGATGCACATAAAGCGGTGCGCACACTATCTTCATACAGATTTGCGGCCACAAGTGCCTCTGTGCTATCACTGTCAAAAGAAGTGATAGGATCAGCCCCAATTAAAATTAAGGCTCTTGATGATATATCTAAACCTGAGTTAGCTACTGTGGATGGCATATGAGTAAGGGGAGGGTTGCCCCTCCCCCCTCTCTTTAGTCAGTGTCAGTAACTGTGATTGCAGTACCATCAGCAATATCTACTGTGCTTCCATCATTAGAAAGCACAACAGAAATGCCAAGTGTTGGTGCATTGTTATCGTAAACAAAAACAACATCGCCAACATTCATCATGCTAGCCGCATTGTTAAAGTAACCTGATGCACGAACAACACTTAGTGCGTCTACAGAGGAATAAAACCACATATTGTAGCCACCACCAGAAGCCATATTAGTCAGGCCAGAAGCAGAATAAGCCATTTATTCCTCCTTATGTGTTGTTATCCAAGACTTCATAGACACCATTGTCATCAATGACAACAGCACCCATGGACATCATGGAAGTTGCAAGGTGTGACGCTTTTTGCGGCACATAGTTGATTTCAGTGGCAACATCAGAGTTAATCCCAAGACCAACAGCAGTTGTGTGGTAAGCCATATTCTTACCAGCAGTAACGGCTGAAGTTGAGAAAATCTTGAAGCCAAGGAACTCTTTCATTGTCATGCCGCCAGCATATGGCAGATTTTGTTCGCCAACAAAGTCGCTTGAAGCAAACTCAGTAATTGCAAACAAATCAGCATATCCTTTTGGATTCATGGCAATGTAGCGTCCACCGTCTTCTGGAATGTCTGCCGCACCAAAAGTTTCAAATACAGAAAGAAGATCTGCTTTTTCAAGTGCAGAGCTAGTATTATGAATTTGAGTTGCGTTTGCGCCAGCATCCATAGCAGTAATCAACAACTCATCAGTCTTACGACCAAGAGCGGCGGCGGCTGACATAGCAACAGCTTGACGCTCATCAATGTTGGTCTTCAACTCATCGAGTTTGTCGATGTATTCTGCGGCGTAGAAGTCAGACATTGTTGCTTCTACATTAGTGTGGACTAGCTCCATGCTAGTAATGTCGCCATTACGCGACTTGGTTGAAGCAGAACCAGCACCGATTTTTTGGAAACGTACAATGTTTCCGCGCACATTACCTACAGTACGCACAGTGTTGCGAAGTTTCGAACCCATGCGTTGGTAAGCCATGTGAACTTCAGTCTCGAACTGCTTAATAAAGGCTTGGTCAATAGTATTAGCCATCTTAAGCTCCTAAAAAGAAAGTTTCACTACAAAGCACAGTTGTCCGTTTCGCTCTTCAACCAGTTATCCCTATGGGGCTGTCCGTTAGAAACAGGCTGTATATTACTGGAATCTCACGGTAATTGAATCTGTGCAACGCACAAAACGTAAACAAGAGAAGCCATTTATGATTGTTGGTTCTTCCGCAAACATAAAGCCTAATGAACACAGCCACTTAATTGTATGCTCATGATCTAAAGGAACTACATTTTCAATAGTATCATAAAGAGATATCATGTAATTAACCATATTAATAGAAACTCTAACAAATTTTAGAGGGTTCTCATCAATTACATTTGACCCCAACATCCAAACAATGCCGCAGTTTATTTCAGAATGTGATAAAATAGGAGATAAACCAAACATGCAAACAGGTTCATCTTTATAAAGACCTGTCCATGTTATAGCATCTGGATTTGCAAGCGGCTCATGCAAGGCTCTCCAAGGGCTTGAACCATGAATCATGCACTCTCTTATGTCAGTAGAGCGAAGACGATGTTGTAAATAAGAAGCATGTTCGCTTGTTGCTTTTAATATTTTTACATCACCGTCTTCATGAAATGCATTAGCGGTAGAGTTTGGAAAAACCTTCTTGGACTTTTTGTACATATGATGGATCTCTCTTTGCTGGATTCCAATATCTATCGTCCATCATCATAGAACGCAGATCTTTTTCAGATGTTTGCGGTAGAATTTTTGAATCATCGCTAGGAGACGCTGAACCCATTTTTTGCATAATAAATTCTAAAGCCTCAATGCCTTTTGCTGTTGAACCAATTTGAAGTACAGCTTCTTTGTATTCTTCTGGAAAAAATTTGTTTGACCAAAGATCAACAGCTTCAATTCTTGCATCTGCATTATCACCAAGCTTCTGCTTTTCTGCATCAAGATCTGGCTGAGTTGCTTGAATAAATTCTGCATATTTGGCAATGCCAGCCTCAAACTCTTCTTGTGAGTATGCATTTTCAAATGCATGATTAGCCCACCAATTAAACAAATCATTGTCTGTTGCCAACTCTGGATCAATTGATTCTGGCAATTGATAATCACCAACTGAAGCTGGTCTGTTTTCAACAGCCGCCGCTTCAAATTCTTCAATTAACTTATTACGCAGTGCTTCCTCACCCTGCCCCATACGTTGCTCAAGAGAAGCATAAGAGTTTGCTAATTCTTCTGGCGACTTAAATTTTTCTGGCAACCATTCTGGACGCTCAGATACCGCCTCTTCAGATTGCGTTTCTACTGCTTGGTTTTCACTTTCCATTTGATCTCACCTTTTCTCCGTGAACAATACGTCTTTCAATTAAGCCAACAAGATACCTTTGCCCTTCCTGATGACGCAAAGCATCATTAGAAACGGCTGGCCCATTAACGGCTTCAATTGTTATTGAGCGTAAATATTTAAGGATAGCTTCGCCTGTTGGCGTTCTGAACAATGTTGTAAAGTTTTGAGAGATTTTATCTTCTTCAGATTTTACTCTTTCAAAACCGTCAAGACCCAAGTGTCGTGACATCTGGCATTTCACCTGTTTGTTGTGCTTGTTGTAACTGTTGTGCCATTTGGATCATCTGCTGTCTTTCAAAAGAATCTCTAACCAAGTTATCTGGAACGCCAAACTTCTTAGCAAGATAAACAGCAACATCTTCTGAACTAATTAATAAATTCAAAGTAGCTGGCCCAAATGTATTTGCAACCAAACCAATAAACCTTGAAACAGAAGCAATGTCTTGATTAGCTTGTGCTTGCGCTAAAGGAGACACAGATTTAACTTTTACTTCTCTTCCATTGATTGTTGGAATCTCGATTCTACCTTGTTTTTTAAGAATGTAAACTACTCTTTGCAAGATTGGTTGCACCATTTCAGCTTGCAATCTGCCAAAAGCAGAACCAATTCTTCTTGAAAGATCAGCCATTCTTTCTGCAACTTCAGTAGCAGATGCTGGTGTTCTGTTTGGGTCGCCAAGCATATCATTGTATAATGCACGTTTAATATTATTACGCATATCACCAAGGATAAGATTAGCAACATTAAAGTCGCCAGCAGAACGTATTGGTTGTAACCCAGCAGATCCTACTGCTTTTGGAATAATAGTCCCTGGGACTAGATTAATAGTGTCAGTATTTATAACGCCATCATCATCCATTTGATAAACGCCAGATATAGACATCTGTGCATTTTCAAGAATCAACTCAATAGTAAGGTTGGTTGTTTTAATTGCACTAAGCGCATTGACAAGTGGACCTCTGCCATAAATTTCACCAGATGCTTTAGACCAACGGAAACAAATATATGGGTTTGAGCCAACACCTTTAAACTGCTCAAAGAAAATAATATCTTGATTCTCTGCATCAATAACAAAGAAATCATGTTTTTCTTCGTTAATTTTTTCATAATTTTTACAAACCACTTCAATCAACCTAACTTTGGAATCAGGTGCGGTTTGCATCATTCGCATTAGTTTTTCGGAAAGTGTCGCCTTCGGATACGCAATAAGAATCTCCGAAACCTTGAGATTTCTTTCTCTATAAACATGGTCAATTTTGTCGTCGACACCAGTGTCCAGCACGACAGACGGAAGCGGTATCGCGTTAAAACGAATCGGCTGTATTGCATCACCTTCTTGCGCAAGCAAGACACCTGTGCCAACAGCCAAGTCCATAAAGCTTTCATGTACCTCTTGCCCAAAGTTAGAGTTTTGCAAAACCTCAAATACATATTCTGTGACCTCATCTAACTGATTATTAACATCGTCAGCTTGATCTTTTGGAATCTCAGATCCAGCAATTAAGTCTGCCCACCTAGCAAAGTTTGGCACTAATCCAGACTGCAATCTTGATGCAAATTCTTGAACGCCAACAACGGCAGTTTCATCAAAGATACGATCATCTCTGCGTTGCCCAGGGGTTTCAGAATAAAAACTCTGCCTCATTGGAAGAGCGTATTCATAACACTCATCAAACAATGGCTCAAATAATGCTCGCTGAGATTTGGCGCGATCATACATAGAAAGAAGTTGTTGCGCTGTTTTATGCATTAAAGCGTCTCGTCAATATAGCCTATGCCACCTTTAGACCCTGTAAGCAAAGACATGCCGCCAGAACCTTTTTTCTTTTTAGCAACTGTTTCCTCAAGGGCTTTTGCTTTTGCTTCCATTTTTTTTTGTTGCTCCATACGCTCTTGATTTTCACGCTCAATTGCAACATTTGGATCAACAGAGGGAGTTCTTGGGCCACTACCTAAACACATAACAAATCTCCTTTGTAAAACAACTACACAATGCATTTATGCATATCAACGCACAAATTACATTTTAGACCATAAACCTTGTCGTCTTTTTTTAGGTTGGCGAGTAAAGACATCAAAGTTTCTGCCAGCTTGAAAAGGTTTTGGTGTGATGGCCTGATTCCTTAATATTGCTCTACCCTCTCCACTGCCAAGCATTAGATATTGTAATGCGTCATGTATGTGTGAAAAATGATTCTTTTCTGGCTTATCATCATACCTTTCGCCAGATACTTGCATTCTTCTGTATTGGTATCCACCCTCAAAACCTTTGATAATTGTTTTGCACCTTGGATCAATTAACAAACCAGAGTGACCATCAACCATTCTTCCTAGAGGTGCAGATACAGATTCCAAGCGCAATGTAACATCATTTGATGGTGCAGGGCGAGCATTTAATCCAGCACCTCTTAATATTTGAAATGGTGTTGATTCATCTGTCTGCGCACGAAAGTCACCAGCAGGGTCGCCAAATATAATTACCTCATTAGTTGAATAACGTGTAGCTAATTCCAATCTAAGCAATTCGCTAAACTTCACAATACCCATATCAAAAGCAACTAACTCTTGAAGTATAAGCCAACGCCCCCTAACTTTTTGTCCGATAACGCCAGCAGGGGTTAGACCGAAATCAAGCCCAACATAGATAGGAACATTGGCGGCAACAGGTATTTCTTCTCTTGCTACATGCACATCGCTTGCAAACATTGGGTACACAGGTTTACCGTCTTTGATACTTCCAAGGCGGTTCATCACATATACATCTATCCAACTTTTCGTCTTCCCCATTACGATGTTCTTGTAGTAGTCTTCCCTCATATTGCTTGCGTTTTCTGCGTTCGCGTTTCGCAAATATCCTATGATATTCCCCTCTTCGTCCTTCTCTTCTACCATCCCTGCCGCCTGAGTGTAGAACTTCCAATTGTCTGGTTTTACCAACATTCTTGCTTCTTCTTTTGTTATGTGATCTGGAATTGGAACTTCGCCTGACATGATGGGCCACCAATGATCCTCCTCTGGTGCGTTAGTATCAGCAATCACACCTGTCCAAGTGCAACCACCATCTTTCATAGAAGGGAAACGACCGACACGCATAGTACACGCATCAATAATTGACTTTGGTATTTCTCTTGCCTCATTGATCCATATGCCAGTTAATTCAAGAGACAAAAGTTTTTTTACATCCTCTGGCCTATCAAGCGCAAGAAAGATAACCTCTAGGTCAACGTCAGCTTTTTTAATGTGATGCGTATATGGAACAGACCATAGAAACTTGCCCCATGTTTCTTCTGGAAACCAATCTAACCATGTTTTAATTGTGGTGGTTCTTAACTGTGGGTTTGTATTTCTAATGATTGCCCATCGAGATTTACGAACACCTTCAGAGTTTTTTTCCTGTTGCAAAGCGCGGCGAAAGACTTCAATGCAACACCCTACTGACTTTCCCGAACCAACTGGACCACGAAGACCCCGAAAGAACGAATCATCTTTAAGAAACGATTTAAGAACTTCGCCATCTGGTTTATACTTAAAGTTGGTCAACTCTGTGATCCTTGCCAAATTTAATCATGCGTTCAATGACCTCTGGCCCAATAACGGCAATAACTTTATCAGCTTCACGATCTGTACAAAATTGCTCTGGATGGTGAACAAGGTGGACTTTCTTCACTATTGTGCGAAGCATGTCTCGCTCTTGCTTATTAAGTGTGTGTAAGAAACTCATCTATATTTCTTTGTCTTTTTAGCTATGGATTCAGGTTGTTTTGAAAATTGTTTACCCTGTTTTATAGCCTTTCTTTTTGCGGCTGTCGATGCCGCATATTCAGATGATGATAAATTTTTAATTGCAGCTTCTGGCAAATAACGCTCACCAGTTGCTTCAGAACCTTGCGTTGAAGGTTTGCCGCTCTTAGTGCGCCATTTTTGTTTTGTCCAAGCACGCAAAGATTTCTGTGATGGCTTCATGATGTATAACCGCCACCTTTAGCTTTATAAGCCTTTGCTAGCATCTGCGCCTTGCGAGCAGACCACTGACCAGACTTACCACCCTTATCGCCAGCCTTAATTCTTTCAAACAAAGCTTTGCGCATTTTAGGTTTTGTATAATTACCAGCTTCGTTTACAGGCATTACTTTTTCATCTTTGCTTTAACAATTTTTTTCTGCAACTCTTTCGGCAAAGTTTTTTGTTGCCCAGTAAGCATTGACTTCTTTGCTGGACGACCTACCTTTGAACCATAAGTACCTTTACCCATCGGCATGATTACTTTCCTTTCTTTGCTTCCTTTTGTTTCTGATATCTAGCTAAAAGCCTTCTGCCTTTAGCAACTGCACTTGCTTTATCGCCATTATGACCCCAAGCCACAAGTGACAATTTTAATCTGGTTGGTCTACCCTTCTCATCTTTAAGTGGGCCTTTAGCTGAACCCATCCTTACAAGAAAGCTTCCCTTCCTTCTCAACTTCTCTGGTGTATCTGCCGCCCCCTTTACAGGTGCTTTTAGATTCCCTTTCTTGCCAGACTTTGTGCGATAAGAGGCGCGACCTTTGGGATTTAGCCCACCCTTTGGATCTTGTCCCTCTTTGCGTTGCCATGCTGGTGTTTTACTCATTTAGGTGCATTCCCAAAAGAATCAAACCCACCTTGACCAGCATTACCAACATCAACGCCAGAAGTAGGAGATGAGAAATCTTTTCCACCGCCCTTTTGGTTTAACAATGTAGGCTTCTTTTTCTTTGCTGGTGTTGCAACAGAAGTTGTTGTTGAAGATTGCGATTTACTTCTGTTCATCATATTAAGACACATAATAATCTCCTAAGCCATCTAAGAATTCATAAACTCAGTTTCCATTCATAGCTGTGCGTTCTTCCACAACTTCTTCCAAAGTACGCCGCTGTGGTGGTATTGGCACTGACATTGATAGTTTATCTTCTTGTGGCTTCTGTGGTGGCAATGGAACGCCAGATTGAACTTCTGCTGGTGCTTCTTGTGGTGCTTCTTCAGCTTCTGCGCTTTGAAACAAAGTTGCTGATATAGTGTCCCACAAAGATTTGCGTCTAGGTGTCATAGGGCCTTCAAGATTGAAAGTCTTTGATGCAACATCAAACTCAGGCTCAAAAGCATTTGGAACAATTTCTGGCTCATTAGGAATAACAATACGAACCTTCATGTTGTTTGGGTCGCCCTCTGCCATTAACTTTTCACCAAAATATCTGGCGTAAAAATATGGACTCCATGTTTGTGACTGCTTCACAACTGTTTCGCTAAAGGTATCTACTTCACCAGAACGAGCAAAATCATATATATCGTGTACAACATATTGCCCATTAACTTTTGAAAATGTAAAAGAACCAAGCGCAAGCTTCAACTGTCTAGCAATGTTTTGTTCCGCTTCAGCAAGCTCAGAAGCAGAAAGAGATTCATCGTCAAGACCAAACAGCTTGTTGTAGTCCCTATAAGTGACAACCCTGCTTACCTGACCATCTTTCAGATCAGGAAACAATGTCTGCCCCATCATGCGCAATACTTCTAAGGTTTCGCCGTTAACATCTTTCTCAGTTAATACCTTCTTACCGCCACCAAGAAACTCTGGCGTTAGAGCATTCATAATACCCTTTAAATAAAAATTCTGGTGTTCTTTCAGAAGTGGTTTGGCTTCTACATCTTCTAGTGTGTAAAACATGAACCTTGTGGCCTAAAAAATTTTTGCAATGTTGCAATATGCGCTAATGCTTACAAAAACATCAACGCACAAATCTCGCATGTATCCATAAGCAGAAAAACACCAAAATCAACATAGGTTGCAAAAACACAAACAAGATTAAATTCCACGCCTCATAAGATATGCCTGTCATAGTCTCTAACCAAACTATGGCATCAACGCATAACCAAAAGAACCAATCAATATACTCAGTCATTGCATATATGCTACAGAACCTTTGTGGCAATAATGTGATTGAAGGGCGGGGTCGAGGGGGGACAGTGCAAGTTTTTGACCCCCCACTAGACTGGATCATATGGTCGCTGGCAGAAAATTGCCAGCACCCATGTCAATCCGATTGGGCAAGCCCATAGCGGATTGACTAACAATGTCTTGCCCATTCGGGCAAGGCCTTATGATAAGTCTATGTTGACAGAGATATCCCCAGCGTGCAAGTGCATATGCCGCTCAGGGGCTTTGAAGCCAGCTCTGTCCAAGATGTCCTTGCTAGCTTCCAACTGTACATACTCTGACTTCGCCCCTGTCGCTAACTGAACAAGCTTGCTAGCGGCAACCGTAGCAGACACGCCCATAGTCTCACCAATCCTCTGCATCATATAGGCTTGCACATGCGGAAGCCGCAAAGCCTTGCTGGCTGTCACTCTTCCAGCCTCACCCTTGGCATATCCAGCCATCCCAGCGGCTTCCTTGATACTGCACCCATTTGCTACGAGCGCATCCACAAGTGCTGTCTGTTTAGTAGTTAATGGTCTACTCACTGATGTCATCACCTTGCCTCTGAACCCCCCCTGTGTCCCCCCCTTATGCCGCATTCTGCTACCAGTGTCAACGCACATTACTACCAAACAAAGCCCCTGCACACTTCTGCGCAGAACTGGCATCTTTCTTCGCGGTGTAGCTTCTTCATACCTCGCGGATGTTCCCATGTCTGGCTCACCCCCTGCACCCTCGGACATGCCACCCCCACTCGTGCAACCGCCTACGGCTACAAGAGCCTGCCCGCACCACTCGCCTTCGGCGACCGTGTTGGCTCTTGTTTGCCCTCGCTTCTGGGGTGGCTATGTTTCGGGTAAGCAGGGGGATTCCCTGCGACACTTGAAACCCTTGGAGGTAATTATGAAGAAGTCTACAGCGAAGAAATTAGCCGAAGTTCTACTAGAAGTGTATGCAGAGGCTCACACAGAAAACACAAAAAACTATCCACTAAGAGGAATGCTATCACAGATGATCAATAGAACATCTTGGCTTCCAGAGGCAAAACTGAATGATGCCGCACGGCATACAGCAACCGTGCAAGCACTCATCTCAGAAAGCATTGCACAGGAATCCGACATCAGTGGCAAAGTCACGATGCAACCAATGGCAACATCAGTCATTGGTGCGGCTCACTACGATGAGTACAGGGTGCAACAAAATATGCGGTTTGCAGAGAAAGATGAGTTTGAAGCTGGTCTGCACAGCGCATGGCATCAGGTGATGAAAGAAGCATTCACAGAACTGACAGGTGAGAAGTTTGTGCCGAACAAACAGCGCAAACCAAGCCGCCCAAATGTTGGCGAATGGTTAGCGCAGCGCACAGCGTCATAACGCTATAACATCATAGTGTCAGGGGATACATTCCCCTGGCATTTTACAGGTAAAATAAAATAGCCAATCTCTGGCGTAAATGTGTGCGCCCAGATTGGCTATTCTTGTGGCTAAAATAGATACTTTGTCCACCCCAACCGATTTAAATTTGCAATCGGCAACAATGCAAAGCTGATGAAATCAATTCAAATGGAGATGATTATGCTTACCAAATATGAATGTTTAGGATGCGCTTTATGCTCAATCTTTTTTGTTATGTTAACTGTCGTTGCCATGTCTTGGCATATGATATTCGTTGCCATAGCATTTACTTTTTGCGCCATGTTATGCGCATTCTTGCCATTAATTTTAGAAACATGGGAAGATGATGCTTGATATTACTGCATATGTGCAGTACACTATTCACATAAACCACAGTAAAGGAAGGAAGCGCAATGAAAAGTATAACTATGCATAGAGGGATTCTTAAACTTGTTAAGAGAATGAAAAATTCAAAGATAGGAAACCCACAATTTATGCTTGAATGTGATGGATACCAATTCAGAACAAAAGCTAATGCTAACATTGCATACGCAATAGAAAAATATTTTGATAAAGAAGTTATTGTTTCTATTGGCATTCATAGAAATTGCTTAACCCTAAATACAATATGTAGCACATAAGGAGGTAACATGACTGTATTTTATAAAGTAGATCCATTCAATGCAAATGTAACTGAACATCAATCAAAGCTTAAAGTTGATGAAATCAATTCATTAATTGGTTCACGACTGTTTGCAGCAGTTCGCTTGTATGCAAATCGTGATGGGGCATTTATTGATGATGAAGGATTGTATGTTGACAATCAAATGTTCTGGATACATCGCAACTATCCAACACCATTAGCTGGCATTGGTATTATCACAGGATGTGATGACAGAGGAGAGATAATATCACCAATAGAAAAACTGCAAACAGTTTGGGATGATATTGTTTTTATCGGCAGAAGATCAGACATTGGCAAAGATCTTATGTTAGCTAACAAGAAAATCCAAAAACAAATTGAAGAATCTGATGACTTTAGATCTCTTTATTTTCTACAAGAGGAGGTAGCATAATGAAATGCATTCAATGCAATAATACTGGCAGTATCTATGTGCCAGATGGCTTGGGATGTGTGGTCAAAGAACCATGCGAATGTAGTGATTATTATGTTGATGAGATCAGCCGAGCATTCTTTAACTGGCTAACTGCTTGCCCTCAATCAATAAGGATATCACATGTTGACACAGATAATACAGATGATGATTACGTCTCGTATTCATATGTGTTCACACTACCTAAAAATCCTGATGCCATTCCCGAAAGGTACAGGAAATACATATCAGCAATAGGCCAAATAACAGGAGGTATCAATGGATAATCGCACACCAAAATTCACACACAAAGATTATCAATGGTTTGTTGACAACATCTCAGATTTGTTTTCATCACCCACTGACATCAATCAATTTGCCAAGCGTCTGCGTACAACAAATCCTAAATTCAAAGAAGATTACTTCATTGAAAAGATGGTTAAGAAATGGGAGCAATCTTATGAGATTGATGCCATGGCAGAAGAAGCAACGATGAAACAAGACTATGATGACATGTGCATTTATGGTTCAGTAAAAAATGGAGGTATCAGTGCCTAATCATACAGATAACAGACTTGTTTTATCACATGATAAAAGTCAAATGATTGATATGATTTGCAATATCATGGATGATGAAAACACCCCATTGTGCCAAACACTTATCCCTATGCCAAAGGAACTTGAAGGTACACGCGCCCTCAATGATACACCTAATTGGTATGATTGGAGATTAGCACATTGGGGTACTAAATGGGATATATATGATGTGAGTTATCAACGATTAGATAACAAAACATTATCGTTGTATTTCCACACAGCTTGGTCGCCACCATTTCCAATCTTTGACAAACTTACAGAGATGGGCTTTGAATTTACTGCCCGTTACCTTGACGAGGGTTGGTTTTACATTGGTGAATATAACAGTTGTGGAAATCATGTGCATTTTAATAATGTGGATGATGTTATAAAGCAATATCCAGAACTTGATTACGAGTTTTCTATTAGTGATATGCTTTATGAAATGGAGGAAGCAAATGCAAGTTAAATCTGGCGTGCCAATTCCACCAGCACTCAAGCAGAGAGGTAAATGGAATTGGTTAGACACATTGAAGTGTGGGCAAAGCATACACTTTGATGACGAGAGACAGTTTGAAAATGTTAGACGCACATTGCGAACAAAAGGATTCAATGCTGTTACAAGAAAAACCAAAGAAGCTTGGATCATCTGGATAACAGAAGAACCAAAACTTAAAAAGACTGCTTGATAATTTTGCATATATGCATTATGCGTAATGCATGATTAGTTATATAAACCAGCTACAAAAACAAGCAGATGATATGGATGTTCGCTTAATTGATGCATTCAAAAAGGCGAACATCCCAACATCTACATTTTATAGGGCAATGCAAGGATGCGATTTACGACTGGCAACAGCGCGAAAGGTGTCAGATGCCATCAAGTTTTACGCATTACAAAAATCCCAAGATGATAACCAATAGTTGGAAAGATATAATCCAACAGATGGTTGCAATAAGAAATGCGCAAGGCATTTCACAAGAGCAATTAGCATTTAAGATTGGTTGCCATCCTTCATTAGTTCATAAATGGGAACAGCATAAACGTGTGCCATCTGGTTTCATGTTCTCATGCTGGGCAGATGCTCTTGGCGCGCAGATCAAAATCCAATAATAACAAAGGGATGCCAGCCGCTTGTGAGTATTGTCATACAATGACGCACTATTATGTTATCTTAATGACTGGTGCTATTTACTGTATAAAATGTATGGAGACACATGGATGGGAACATCTCAGCGCAACAAGGGCAGTTACCACGAAAGGTGGTGGGTCAAATGGTTCACGGAAAAGGGTTGCCAAGCGAAAAGAACGCCACTCTCAGGACAGTTGGGAGGAGACTTTAGTGGGGACATCCACATCCAAACCAAAGACGGAGTGGTAACTGGCGAAAGCAAATACCAAGCTGATGGCAGAGGGTTTAGTTTCTTAACTAAAACTCATATCGAACAGCCAGCAGATATATATTTGCTAAAGCAAAAACGAGGGCCAGCATTCATATGCATAGAGATATCAAACCCATTAGCTAAAAAAATAGTGGGTTGGCTAGGTGGAGGTAAAACCTAACCAACCCAAGTTAGGGAGGAGCAATGAATAAAATGCTTCTTGCTAACAAAAATATGATCTCTTCTATTGATATTGTCAACACCATAACTTATACTGCATATATGCAGTAGGAGGTATATATGTTTCATCATATAGCATGGGCAATGAAAGCTGATACGCCAGATGCTTTGTGTCGCTGGTTGTTAGTTGTATTAGCCGATCATACTAATGAACAAGGGACATGCTTTCCATCTCAAAATACATTAGCCGCAAGAACTGGTATGCACAAAGCAACAGTATGCAGAAAACTTTTGCTCTTAGAAGAAGCTGGTTTAATACAACGCACAAATGGAACAAAAGGGAAAAGCACTGTGTATAAGTTAGTAGTCGCAGAGTGCGACAACCTAGTCGCAGAGTGCGACACTAAACTACCAGTAAACTATATAACTAAAAGGGAGAGGGTTTCTGATGAATGGAAACCATCTAATGAATTGATGAATGCAATTAATGAAATCTTGTCTAGCAAACAATCGGAGGTAAACCATGACATTGAGGCAGATAAGTTCCGCAATTACCACATTGCCAAAGGAAGCAGATTTGCAGACATTGACAGAGCATACCGAAACTGGTGCAATCGCTCTGTCGAATACGCAAAACAGCAAAGCATTAGCCAGGCTAATAGAGGCAAAGGAAACGCCAGCAGATATCACAAACAAAGTGATAAAATGCGTGGAATCATTAGTCACTTTGCAGATAAAGTATGACAAAGATTTCAACATACAAAAATTCACAATCAACTCTGACAGCAAAGACAATCTGATCAAAGCATACAAGGCAGTGCTTCAAAGCTGTGTGCCGTTGCCGACCTCAGATATCGAGCAACGGCTCACAGCGATGTTGCCATTGATAACATTACCAGCAAACATGGATATGGACATGGCTATCTTAAAGATAGAAACAATCGCTAAGAAGTTGTCAGAGTTTCCAGCAGACATGGTTATCAAAGCAATAGAAAAGGTTGAGCAGACATGTAAGTTTATGCCAACTTATGCAGAGTTCTATGCGCATATATATTTCTATCATTATGAACGCAAAAAACTTTTGGACAGTTTGCAAATATCAATAGACAAATTAAACTAAACAATGCTATGTTGCATATATGCAGTAGGAGGTACGCATGAATAGAAAAGGATTTATTGGAGGCAGTGATCTCTATAATATTATGAAGGGAGATTGGCATGACTTATGGCTTGTCAAAACAGGGCGCAAAGAGCCTGATGATTTGTCTGACATTTTCCGTGTTAATCTCGGTGTCGCCACTGAAGACTTCCATATTGACTGGTTTAGCCGTCATGCTGGTTTTCCTGTTGAGGAAAAGCAAAAAGAATTTAGCTTAACAATAGATCATGTGCCATACAAAGGGCAAGCTGATGCTATCATGCGCACCGATGATGCTTATGCGCCTAACACTGTGTTAGAATGCAAGCACACTTCTAGCAACAAAAGCATGAAAGATATGCTAGAGAATTACATGCCGCAACTTCACATGTACATGCGGCTATCAAATACAAACGAGTGTTTTTTCTCTGTGATCTTTGGCAATGAATGGGCATGGTGTCGCGTCAACTTTGATGAAGAGTATTGGTTGAAGGTGCATCATACTGTTATGGATTTCTGGGAATTAGTAGAAACAGAAATAGAGCCGCCAGTTGATGGCGTTGGTGTTGATAAAATAGATTGGTCTAGCATTGCCATTGATGGCTTGGTTGCCAGAGACGCAAGCAAAGACAACTATTTTATAGATCTTGCGCATAATTATGTACAGACAATTGATGCCGCAAAAGATCACGAAACCGTAAAGAAACAATTACGATCTTTAATTCAAGAAGATGAGAGGGAAGTGTACTGTGATTTCTTATCTATCAAACGAGACAAGCGCGGCGCATGTCGCATTGTAATAAAAAAAGAGGCAGAATAAACTGCCCCTTTTCTTATCATCAACAACACATGTTAGGAGAACATGATGCCCAATGATACTAAACCAAATACAAAAGTCCAGCCCAAAACTTTAACCGAAGCGTTAATTGCATTCCACAATACAGGCGCATCAGCTAAAAAATCTGGCAAAAATCCACACTTCAAATCAAACTATGCCACGCTAGAAGAGGTTATTGATACCGCTAGATTGGCAACAGAGTATGGTATAACATTTACCCAACTCATTGACTTTGAAGAAAACATAATCTTTGTAAGAACAAAGATCATGCACATCTCTGGCGAAGAGTTAGAAAGTAGAACGCCAGTGATGACACCAGATATGTCTAACCCACAAAAGATGGGATCAGGCATTACCTATGCCAAACGCTATGGCTTGCAGTCTGCGTTTGGTTTGCCGTCAGAAGATGATGATGGCAATCTAGCCGCCTCTAAGACAGGCGAAGTCCGTAACCCAGTGCAGTCACAAGGAGCATTCTAATGACTGAGTACGATAACACAAACAAGGGGGCGGCGTTTGCCCCCAAAGAAGAACAGACGCTAATCCTTACAGGCTCTGTGCAAGATGATAAAGAAAACAAAAGCAGAATTGCTATTATCAAAGACACAGATCATAAGGGCAAAGATGTCTTATCCGTATATGAAAGAGTAGGTGTTCTGTATCAGAACGAATCAGATACAGGTGGTAATGCCCTCGCACCAGATTATTCAGGTCCTTACAAACAAAACCTAAGGATGGCTGGATGGCGTAATACTAGCGAATCTGCTGGAAATTATCTTTCTCTAAAGATATCAGAGAAACAAACCAACGAACAACAAGCCGCACCAGCACCACAAGCTGAAAACACTTTGTCTGACAATGTTCCATTTTAATTAGGGGGAGGGGGATAATTAATAGTTATCCCGCTTTATTATCATGGCAATCAAAACACCACGCATAAGATCAAATTCGCCAAAGCATTTGTGCGCGCTATATAAAGTTATGATGACCGCAGAGTTCTATAAAGAATTAACTGTATCGGCAATTAGCCCTGATGAAGCAAAAAAATTAGCTGAAGAAAGAGTAAGGGCAAGGCAAGGGGGATTGTTAGCAAGAGGTTATAGTATTGGCGATATTGAAATAATAGGAGTAGAAGAATGATAACAAGAGAATTTATTTTGCAAGAAGCAAACAAAGCTGTTGCAAATAGAGGCACTGATTATGGAAAGCCAAGCGAAAACTTTGACCGCATAGCTGAACTATGGGGAAGTTATATTGGTATAAGCTTTCAAGCTGAAGATGTTGGCATCATGATGATGATGGTTAAGATTAGCCGCATCATGGAAACGCCAAGCCATGTGGATTCATGGGTAGACATTGCTGGCTATGCCGCCATTACTGCCGAAGCGATTGCCGAAATTGAAGATACTTTGCACCATCATGAGGATCAGCAAAGCACTGATTCCACGACACAGGATTAGGGTTATGAGGATCAATGACTTGCAAAATTGCTTGCCCAAAGTTTTGTTGTTCAAAGCCTTTGACGAAAGCATAAGTGTCATGGAATTTATATCCTCTCGCTCTGGCAAGCCACGCTGTGGTTTCCTCTTCCACCAACTCGATCTGAGACAAGGCCCAATTATGTCTATGTCCACTTATATACAGGTGGGCATTAGACTTGAACCTAGCCATTTTGTTTTGCGCATGCAACGCATTCCATTGGCTGTGACCAGGCATATCATGAGCGGCGTGTATGCGGCACTCTCTTCCATTAGGAAAGACCAGCGCAACTCTAGCTTCCCAATCTTCTCTAATAGTGTGGGGCTGGGCCATCCATTTAAGTGGATCACCAGCACCAGACCACATGTCATGGTTGCCGCCAATGAGAATCATAGGGTTCATTTCTTGGATCAACCACTCAACTAACTTCCATGCTGTTTTGTGAGATGTGTCTTGTTCGCCATATAAGCGTCCTAGACGGCCTATCCAATTATTCTGGTGATCACCTAGCGAACACCCATAGATGTTGCTGTTCTCGCGCAGTATAGACAGATGAGAGCGTAGGTTATCCCAATCGCAATGGTTGTCATCTATGTGGGGGTCGCCAAACCAGAGCAATCCAATAGGATCATCTGATTTCATTTTAATCTTTATCCATTTTTTGGATTCTTTATTCTTTTTTCTTTGTTTAAATCTACCATGTAATTGATCTACTATATCTTCTACTGGTATATCATCAGGCACAACATCTGGTGTTTCATATTGGCTTGGCTTTTCTAGCAATTTTTTCCGCATTAAATATCTTTGGTATCTGTCATTGAATGTACTTTTTGGAATGCCAGAATTCTTTATTGCTTCACCCCTCGATCCATATTCCCGAACTAAAAGATATGCCTCTTCTTCCAATTTATAATTATCCATGACACTCCAACATAAGTTGTTTCAAATGATGACCGCGAGATTTGACTTGCTGAAACCAAAGCGAATCTTCCATCTCTTCTGCCGCACCAATAAAATCTCTGTCCTCTAACGCCGCGATCATTTTCTTGAACCTAGAAAACCTAGGCCAGCCAAGATTAAACACCATAGAGGCAACAACTAGTTGCGCATTATGAGGTAGATCACGCCACCAATCCATGCGATCATCCAACTCGCCAACAGCAATCTCGATATCATCTCGCAAGATTTGCTGGGCGGCCTCCAATGATATAGGTGTATGAAGATTGTGCCCATAGCCAATTGTCGGAACCCCAACTGTATCTGTGTACATCTCAAGCCGAAGCCCTTCATGCTCGGCAACCATCTCGGTTAATTCATCTATCATTTCTTAGCCTTAAAGCTGTCAACAACACCACCGCCAAAGTAAAAACCAAGAATAATTAACATGGCATAATTGATGCTGAATTGTTCCATAACCTTTGTAACAGAATCTGGATCACCATATCCAGATATGGTCATGCCTAATACAATCAGGTAACTGCCAAGAAATGTACCACCAAACATAAGAGCTAGGTATCTCTGGGCAATTTTGAATGGTGCGTAAGAATTCATAAGGGCTATTTTTGCGTCGCTCTTAGCCTTGATCTCTTCTTCTGTTGAAGTGTGCATATCATCAATAAGTTGTATTCCTTTTTTGATGACATCGCCACCACCAAGAATATTGTTAATAACGCCTAACATATTACCCTCTCAATAAGTAAGCCGCCGTCCCTGCTATTGCGACCATCAATACTACGGCAACTATAATCACAAATGCTTCAATAATAAACTGTTTTTTTCTGTAAGCTTTTAGATCTGCTTCACGCCTTTCTTTTCTGCATTCAGCTTGAAAGGCTTGCCAGTCAGACCAAAGCTTTGGCCTACCCATATATATCATAATCTCTTTAAGTTCTTTCTCTTGTTGCTTGATAGCTTCAAGAGCCATAAATCTTTCCAGGTCAGAGCCACCAGCAGATGCTTTGTGCTTGCCCTTTAGTTTCTTTTCTATGTCCTCCTTTGCACCAACAAACTTGGCAACAGCAGAGCCAGCCCTAGCAATGTCACCAGAGTTTTGAACCGCTTGCTTTATTATGGCAAAAGCCGCATTAGCAGCACTCAATTCAGCAAGCATTAGAATATCTCCACTAAGCTAGGGTCGTATGCTTTAGGAACACAGTATGTCGTAACCCTGTCTCTTGGGTCAATAAAATCTATATGGCTATAGTTACCGTGTCGCTGAGCCAAACGAGATGCAAAATAAAGACAATCATCCA
>Ga0208428_1000191_pt1 | contig 30963 bp, 44 predicted proteins | sample DEB08_DNA_11_FD_184535 | JGI IMG/M metagenome (GOLD analysis project Ga0208428, IMG submission 184535) | Aqueous microbial communities from the Delaware River and Bay under freshwater to marine salinity gradient to study organic matter... | ecosystem: Environmental > Aquatic > Marine > Coastal ... | reverse complement strand
ACGCAAGAACCTTCACCCCCGGCGTTACAACAGCCACAGCCTCCACAGGCGAGGTCTGGACAGCCAACGGCAACGTCTCCATCGAGCAGAACATTCCGTCACCTTGGGATGCTTCAGGGCCATTGGGGTATCTGAGTGAGCAGGCGGGGACTAATGTTCAGCCTTACTCATCCGATTTAACTAACGCTGCATGGTCGCACCCAAGATTTACGATGACCGCAAACAACGCTATTGCGCCTGACGGAACAAAGACTGGTGTTCTGCTGACCGTCAACGCGGCGAAGGAGCCTTATTTAGACAACACGGCGATAACAATATCTAGCGGGGCGGATCAGGTTACTTCATGGCATGTTAAAGACTCGTCTACGGGATGGGTGCACATGCTGGCTTGGGATACGTCAGCCAACGGTGTAAGGCAATGGTTTAACACAACTACGGGAGAGTTCGGCACAGCCACGGCATTTGGAACAGGTTGGTCTGTAGAAGATAAGTGGGTCAAACGCCTTCCTAACGGCTGGTGGCGTATCTCTGTTAGATGGGGAACAACAGGGACAACTTTCTTACACCGTATCGGACTTTCTCCAGCAGATAACACCTTATCGACTGATGACACTGGCGAGACAATGTATGTTTGGGAGCCTCAGATGGAGGCAAACCAATTCCCAACATCGCAAATTTCCACAGGGGCCAGCAGCGCCACACGCAATGCCGATGTGCTGACGTACTCTGCCACGGGCAATGCTGATAGCTTCCCGATGACGGTTAGTGTGGAGGTGACGGGTATTGGCCCTGCTGATAACTCGCTCAACTACTATGATTTGAATATAGATGATGGCACCAACGGCGATCATGTCTTTTCAGTAAGGGGCGGGGGACTCTCTGGGCATTATGCCCAAGTACAGGCAACCACACTTCAGGCCGATCTTTTCTCATCTTCTAAAAGGTGGCTTTCAGGCGTGACGGAAAGAAGGACGGTTGCCGTGGGTTCAAATGATGCCGAAATGTATGTGGACGGTCTATCTATAGCCTCAGATAGTAGCGTGTCATTTCCTTCAGGGATAACTACCATAAGGATAGGCACCAATTACCTTTCAGCCAAGCAATCCCACGGCACAATCCGCAACGTCAAGATATATGCAAAGAGGTTGAGTGATGCTCAAGTTGCCTCTATTTAAGCATTGCAACAGTTGTGACTCTGACAAGGTTTGGAGTGACTTTTATCGCCATCCACTAGGCAGGTACGGGCGCTCAACAAAGTGCGCTGCCTGTCAAAAAGAGTACCGAGAGACTAACAAGGAAAGAATAAACGCGCACATTAGAGATTACAGGGCGAAGAAAAAGGCTGACCCAGAATATTCGACGCCAAGGCCAGAACCGAAATACAGCAGCAAGACAGACTATTACAGGCGCAACCGAAAGAAGGTAGCGGCGTGGCGGAAAGAGTACGTCAAAGGCCCCTACAAGGCGCAGACGGCTGCAAACAATATGAAGCGCCATGCAGCCAAGCTAGAAAGAACACCCGCATGGGCAGACAATGAGGCGATTAAAGAAGTGTATAAGCTGCGTGATGAAATGACAGAGGAAACAGGTGTTCAGCATCACGTTGACCATATCATTCCATTGCGTGGAGAGAAGGTCAGCGGTCTGCATGTGCCAGATAACCTTCAAGTCATTACGGCTTTTGAAAATCTGAGCAAGCACAACAGGGTAGCAACGCTATGATCCCCGTAAGCATCTGTCACGACATGGACGCTCTCAGGGCCACTGGACTCGTAGACGAGGAATCACCCTACAGAGGCAAGATAGACGGACGCTCTGGCAAGCACATCCAGTATTCACCAGATGGCACTAAGAGCATGATCGTCATTACCTCGATTGACGAGCTTGAGGGCTTGGCTGAACTGCCCTTTGTGACGGTCACTTCCCTTGAAGAAATCCACGGCTACAAGAAGCAAGTAGAGATTGATGGCGAACCGCAGTGGACAGAGGAAGTTGTAACCGTCCCTGCATACACGCCCCAAGTGGTTGTGGGCTACACCGATGGCGATCCCATCTACAAGGTAGTGCGGCATGAAAAGCAAAAGACTGTCACTCGCACTCACGACGAGGATGGTAATGAACTGCCAGAGCCTATCGAGGCCGGAGTCGTTAAGACGCGCAATGTCTACGGAGAAGATGGTGAGCTACTTGAGGTCATTGAAACCCCGGTAATGGTGCTGGATTACTACGAGACAACCGACGAGATCGAGGGCTACAAGCAAGTTCCTGTGTATGGCGATGGTGAGGAAGTGCCGGAGCAGACCTACACGGTGAAGCATCCTGTGCTTGAGGACGTCCCCGGCAACGCTGAACTGAAAGCTTTGTACGACGAGATTTACCCACGGACTCCAGTGGTAGACGATGAGGGGAATGTTCATACGCCCCCGCCATTGTTTGCCGTTCCGGGTGGTCACGATGCGTCAAGGATACTTGTGTAATGTTTGGCTGGTTTCGCAGATCACCGGAGGAAAAGTTTGCGAGGGCAGTTTTCGCTCTTGATCGGGGATTCCCTTACAAGTCAGAGCGGGTTGAAACTCTGTTCAGTGTTCCGTTCTGTATTGCTCGTGGTGGTGGTGATTGTGATGACAAAGCGGATATGTGGTATCGCGCCTTGAGGGCGTGGAACTTTGCGCCTCGTGTTACGCATGGCGAATTCAATGGTGTCCCACATGCTGCGGTGGTTTGTCGGATAGGCTCGAAAGAGTTTGTTTTCTGTAACGCAATGGGTCGTGTAACGGAGTCAGTTAATTATTTCGGTGGCGTGATGAGGAACTACCGATTCCTGACTGAGGCGCAGTATGAAGAATGGTGCGATAAGCACAGGATTGATCGAGCGTGAAGATGAGTCCAGATAGAGAAGCCAGAATGCAGCGAATTGATGAGAACATCGTCAGACTAGAAACCATCTTCGGCAAGATGGAGGCTCCTGACCTTGTTGCGTTTGAGTCTGCGCTCAAGAATGAGGGGCCGATGACCGGGGTTCTGGCTGAGTTCTGCGAGCAAGCCCCTGTACCCATGTGGCTGAAAAATCGGGAAGGCAAGATGCTCTGGTTCAATGAGGCGTACACCTCTATCTACGGAGACTTTGCCTCTGTTAAGAATTACGTGGGCAGCAGCGATAAAGTGGCATGGGATTCTGATACTGCGCTTGGGTTTGACAAGAATGACAAAAAAGTCATTGAAACGATGCAGCCCGTGTTCTGTATCGAAAAGTTGTGGAACAGAAAGTATGAGGAATATGAGCAGCTTGCAGTCATTAAGTGGCCTGTATCACTAGACAATAAGGTTGCAGTTGGCGTGGCAGGGGTAGGGCTAGGATTCCATCGAATAGTGAGCTAATGGATGAGCGACGAACTTGAGGAAGCGACGAGCTTTGCGGTATTGAGGCCGCTAATTATCTCGACGCTAAAAGACTTGAAGCAAGAATCAAAGGATCAGCAGGTAGAGATCAACGATCTAAAAACTAAATACGCATTGCTGAACCAGAAGGTAGCGATGTACGCAACGGGCGCTGCCGTAGCAGGATCAATCGCGGTTCAGGTTGCAAAGGAGTTATTGTGAATATCTGTGGACTGTCTCCATCAGAAAGACTCTGCCCGACAGGAGAGGAATCTTGGGGTCTGCCGTGGAGCCAGTTATCGCACCGATATACAAAGCTATTCGAGATGCACGACGAAAGTTTGTGGAAGCGGCGGGGAGGCGAGTACCGAAATCTGCTGAAAACTACAGATGTACCTATCATCATGCAGCAGCAACATGAGGATATACCCGCCTCTGTCGCTTTCCCATTACAGCAGGCCATAGATGAGTTCGGAGATTACTTCAATTCATCCATAGCCTACATGCTCTCTCTGGCAATCCTAGAAGGGCATAAAGAAATCAATATCTACGGGGTTGATAATCATACTGACTCCGAATTCGCGTATGAGCGCCCCTGTAATGAATACCTGATAGGGCAGGCACGAGGCAGAGGCATTACGGTGAACATTCACGGCGACTCTCACTTACTGAGGTTCAGCCCAGATATTCACTTCGAGGGCGAGATCATTCACTACACCACACGATACGGCTACTTGGAGGGCAAGGCAGCATGAATGTAAGAATGGGCGTTATTGAAATGCCAAAGAGCCACTACTTTGATAACTGTGAAACGCTCTGCGAGACATTCTCAGTGTTGAAGTTCGCACCCTTCCGGGTTGTCGAGAATTACGGGAGCCTGATGCTTTCGATTATCGGCATATCCCCGGCATTTGACGAGGTAGACGATTCAGGCATGGCTCCCTTGTACTTCCTCAGATCGAAGCAAGGCGAAAATGGTATTGAGGTAGAGATCAAGCGGGAAGGCGGTGAGTTCGTACCCGTAGAAACAGAAGAACGTATCCAATTCGCAGGAGTCCACTAATGAGCAAAGGGAGTTGGCCCAGACCAGTAGACCATAAGAAGTTCTCAGATAACTTCGATGCGATATTTGGAAAACCCAAGAAAGCAAAGCAGGTAAAGGCAGATGGCGGGAAGAAAAAGTAAGTATACGCCTGATATGCAACGCCTCGCAGATGAGTATGTAGATGGCGGGTACAAGAATGGCGCAGGCGAAGAATACGAGGCGCTTCCGTCAGTTGAAGGGCTGGCTACATACCTTGGCGTGGCTCGATCAACGGTATACAAGTGGGCAGATGAGGAGGACAAGTGTTCATTTTCGGACACCTTAGAGAAATTGCTGTCAAAACAAGCAACTATGCTCATCAATAAAGGGCTGATTGGCGACTTTAACTCCAACATCGTGAAGATGATGCTTTCTTCTCACGGCTACGCAGACAGAAAGCAGACTGAACACTCCATGAGTTCTGAAATGGCTGAGGCATTCGCCAGCGCCACGCAGAACAATTCTCCATTCGTACAGGTACCGGATTGAAGAACATCGAGGACAAGTGGTGGAGACTGAACAACCTCTACTACATCAAGGATAAAGGCGGCAATAAGGTCAAGCTGCAAGTGAATTGGGCGCAACGTCTGCTGCTCAAGAATATGTGGTATCTGAACATTATCCTGAAGGCTCGACAGCTAGGCATGACCACGCTGATTCAGATTTACTTCCTTGATCAATGTCTGTTCGGTGAGAACGTGAGTGCGGGTGTGATTGCTCATAACCGGGAAGATGCTGAAGCGTTCTTTGATGACAAAATAAAGTTCGCTTACGACCATCTTCCTGATTGGCTAAAAGAGAAGGTTCCGGCTCGTTCAGACAGCGCGAGAGAGCTTTCATTCGCCAATGGGTCAAAGATCAGGGTAGGTACGTCCATGCGCTCAGGGACGCTACAGTACCTCCATGTTTCTGAGTTCGGGAAGATATGCGCGAAGTACCCGGATAAGGCCAAGGAAATTATTTCCGGTTCTTTGAATACGGTGGCTAAGGGCCAGTTTATCTTCATCGAGTCCACGGCTGAGGGTGATGGCAAGTTTAAAGATATGTTCTATGAGGCTTGGCATAACCCTGACAATCTATCTGAACTTGATTACAGAGCGCATTTCTACCCTTGGTGGCAGCATCCAGAGTACGTCCTAGAGGGCGTTACCCCCTTTATTGATGACGCGATGAGGGAGTATTTCGGTGAGCTTGAGGCTACGGAAGGCATAAGGCTCACGACAGAACAGAAGGCTTGGTACATCACCAAAAGCAAAGATCAGGGCGATATGATGAAGCAGGAATACCCTGCTACCCCTGAAGAAGCATTTTCCAAACTCCTAGAGGGAGTCATTCTCGCAGAGCAGTTGAAGTCAATGCGGAAAGAGGGCCGCATATGCAGGCTTCCGGTAAACCGCCATGCCCCTGTAAACACGTTTTGGGACTTGGGCCTTGATGATTTCACTTCCATCTGGTTTCACCAGAGAGAGGGCGAATGGGACTGTTTCATCAAATATTACGAGTACCGGGACGTTGATATTGCGTGGTATGCCGAGAGGCTTGCTGACTTCGCTCGTGAGAATGGTTGGGTCTATGGGCGGCACTATGTACCCCATGACGCAACGAAGCGGCAGGAGACAGGGCTTGGGTATCTGGAGAGGAAGGTAGACATACTGCAAAGGCTCGTACCCGATAAAGTTGAGCTTGTGCCTCGAATCCCTGTCCTGAATGACGGTATCGAGATGCTGCGTGGTCGTATGAGTCGGTACAAGATCGACGAGGAAGGCTGTGCTGACGGTATTCTCAGGCTAGAAAATTATATGTGGAAGTCTGACCCCAATCCTGACCCCAAAGGCAGGACGGTATTCAGAAAGACCCCGAAGGACAACGATTGCCAACATGCTGCTGACGCAATCAGAACACACGCGCAGGGCTACAGAGGGCCGAAAGGCAGTTTTGCGGATCAGTTAGAGGAGCGCACTTCATCTAGCAGGGCGTATACCCGCAAGAAATCCTTTAACCCCATCACAAACCCATCTTATGAGCATGTGGTATGAAAGATAAATCAATGACAGACGAGCAGGTCAAGGCTTTCATCGGCAGGAAGGTAGCTTCCTCCATGAATGACGAGAGTGGTGATCTGTCTACAGTTCGAGAGAATTCACTGAAGCGGTATCGTGGCGACCAGTACGGCACTGAGCGCGATGGTTACTCGAAATACACGACCAGAGAGGTCTTTGAAACGGTTGAGTGGGTCATGCCCTCTATCCTCCGGGTGTTTACGTCAGGCGATAAGACGGTAGTCTTTGATGGCGTGAACGAAGAAGACGAGATGGCTGCTGACCAAGAGACTGATGTGGTCAATCACAAGGTTATGAAGGCCAATGATGGCGATGGCTTTCTGGCGCATTACTCGTGGTTTAAAGATGCGCTCATGTACCCGAATGGTTACATCAAGGCGTATATCGACGAGCGTGAAAGGGCAGAGACATCTGAATACAAAGGGCTTGATCCGGTTCAGTTGAGCATGTTGATGGAGTCTGAGGGTGTTGAGATCATCTCTCAGGATTCCCGCACTGAGATGATTCAGGGCCAGCCTGTCGAGTTGTTCGATGTGGAGGCCAAAAAGACTTGGACTGACTACAAGCTCAAGGTTGAATCACTGCCCCCGGATCAGGTGCTTGTTGATGATGAGTGCCACACCCCGAATATTGACCCGGATGAGTGCGGCTTTGTCTGTCACCGAGTACGCAAGACCTACACACAGTTAGTCGAAGAAGGCTTTGACCGTGAGAAGTTGGACGTTGCCGGGACTCGTGATGATTACACTTGGAATACAGAGAGCGTAAACCGCCTATTCCACGATGATGAGTCGCCAGATGGTGACGATAGCGAAGATGACTCTACTCGCCTTCTGTGGGTGCATGAGTGCTACACGCATATTGACGTAGACGGTGACGGCCTTGCTGAGTACCGTAAGATTGTCATGGTAGGCGGCGAGATATTCGAGAACGAAGAAACCGCCTATCAGCCTATTGTGTCGCTGTCCTCGATCATTATGACCCATACCCACGCTGGCATGAGCATGGTCGATGCGGTTGAGGACTTGCAGGAGTTGAAAACGACTCTGACCAGACAATTACTGGACAACATCTACCGCATCAACAATCGCAGGAAGTTCATCAACGAGGGTGCGCTCTTGGAGGATGGCACCACGATGGATGCGATGCTGAACATTCAGGCCGAGTGGATACCGTTACGTGGCGATCCTTCGATGAGTGTTGCGCCTGAAGTCACGCAGTCGATTGTAGGCGAGATGCTACCCCTGATTGACCATGTTGATTCACAGAGACAGATGAGGACAGGTATCGCGCCTAACCTCGCCCTTGATCCAAGTGTCCTGCAAGAGTCTACGATGGGCGCATTCATGGCAGGCATGGAGAAGGCATCAGAGCGTATCGAGATGCTGGTTCGGGTGTTCGCTGAGACAGGTGTGAAGCGGTTGTATCGCAAGGTTCACCAGTTGATCCGTATGTGTCCTGACATTGCCCATGCGGTGAAGCTCCGAGGCCAGTGGATTTCAGTTGATCCTACCCAATGGCGCGAAAGAACGGATATGACCGTGAATGTCGGGCTTGGCTTCAACAACAAGCAGCAGACTATTCAGATGGCAGTTCAGTTGCTTCAGATTCAGCGCGAGGCGATGCAAGCGGGTCTTGCGGATAAGGAAGAACTGTATAACACGCTTGAGAAGTTGATTAACGCTGCTGACTTCGGTGATGTAGGTGAGTACTTCATCAAGCCGGGATCAGAGCGCGATCAGATGTTGATGCAGCAGCAGCAGGAGATGGCGGCACAGGCTCCACCTGACCCCGCGATGATTGTGGCGCAGGCTCAGAGTCAGGCTTATCAGATGGACTCTCAGACGAAAGCGCAGAAGGCTCAGAGTGATGCTCAGTTGGCTATGGCTAAGGAGCAGAACGCGACCCAGATCAAGGCTCAGGAGCTTCAGTTAGCCTACGAGCAGCTTCAGTATGACCGTGAGAAGTTCCAAGTAGAGAAGGGCATCGAGGCTGAGGAATCCAAGGCCAAGGTGAGGAATCTACAGGCCGACACGATTAAGAAGCTGGAGGAAGCCGAGGCCGCGCAGCCGGGGGATCAGGTAGCGGATTACGTTTATGACCCTGAATCTGGAGTATTAAGTGCGGGATAATGACGGCGAAGTAAGCCTTGAGAAGTCAGTACAGGATCAGATTGCACTAGGCGAGACTAGCTAATGCCCACAGTCCAAATAGGCGATAAGCGGGTTCAGTTCCCTGATACGATGGGGCCAGAGGACATTCAGACCACGCTGAACGACAGGTTCCAGAAGGCGAAGCAATGGGGGGTTGATAACTCCAAAATCCTCTCATTCCTGTCTGAGATGCGCCCAGAAGATATGACTGCGCTAGGTACGTCGATGATCCCCGGAGTGGGTGATATTGCGGGTGCTTATGCGGATTACACCGACATTAAAGAGAACTGGGATGACTCCCCGTGGACTACGAAGGCGGCTATGGTTGGGGGCGCTGCGCTTGGTGCATTGCCGTTTGTGCCTTCACGCTCTCAGGTGAACGCTGCTGGTGATGTTGTAAAAGAGAAGATAAAGGCGCTACATGCCTCTCCTCACGACTTCGACCGCTTCTCAATGGATGCTATAGGCACAGGCGAGGGCGCTCAGGCTTATGGGTATGGGTTGTACTTTGCCGAGAATCCCGCAGTTAAGGATGAATATCTTGAGCAGTTCTCTCAGCCGAGGCTTGAGGTTGACGGGAAGCCTGCTAATGCAGTCTATACGGGCGAGATCAGGGAGAGGTTTAAAGAGATATACGACTCCGCGATAGATGAGCCTATGATTAGCGAATGGGTCAACATGAGGCTAGATGATGCTGATGATTTCGATGCAGCATACGAAAAGGTTGATGGAATCATAGAGAAGTTTAAGCGTGGCGAAGAATACACAAGAGACTTTGATGAGCTTGCTGAACTTGGGATAGATGCAAACGAAATTTACGATCTGCTAGACGATCAGCAAAAACTAGACTCAGTGTTCTCCAACATATCTCAAGCAAGCAACATGGACGATTTGGGATATGTGATCGAAAACTTTTCTCCAGAAGAAGTTGCGGTATACCAGAGATATGTAGAGCCTAAACTCCAAATGGTTGAGCCGAAGGCTTGGACTTATGAGGTTGAGATTGACGCATCCCCTGACGAGTTCCTTGATTGGGATAAGCCGTTGAGCGAGCAGAGTGAGGCTGTGAGGAAGGCGTTGGGGTATTCCGACAATCCTAACCTTGATCCTAAAAAGAAGGCGTATGTTGATGATTTCTTGAAATACGACAGCATGACGGAGCAAGACCTTTATGAGTCTCTGACGTTCAGCAATGACTATGTGGAGGGTATGTCGCCAGAAGATGCGAACGTCTTGGTTGAGTATGCGAAAGCCAACAGGATTCGCGGTGATGAAATGGTGACGCCAGAGTTTGCGGAAAGGGCGAGACAGGCAGGAATTAAAGGCATCCGCTACAAAGACGGCTTCTCCAGAGGCGCAGAAGGCGGCACCTCTAACTACGTTGTATTCGATGAGTCCATCATCACCATAGCCAAGAAGTACGGCATAGCGATCCCTGCTGCTGCTGCGATGCTTTACGGCGACAAGGCAGATCAGTATTACGAAAAAGAAGCCTGATTTCACTGTACATCTGTGCAAACGCTTCTGACCACAGGGCTATAAAATCACTCCATTGAGGGTGAAATATGTCTTTAAAACGCGACAGTAACGAAGCCAAGAGAGCCGTAGGGGAGAGGTTTATCACTGACCCTGAGTTTCAGGCTTTCTTTGGTGCTGAGGAACAGAGTATTGTCGTTCAGATAGCAAACTATCCGTCATCTGGCGGCACAGAAAAGCTCCTGTCCCTATGCAGAGAGTTACAAGCCCTCACAAGGGTTAAGCGGCGCATGTTTTCCAAGGGTGCCACGCTTAACGATAAGCAATTTGAGGGCAAGGCATGAGTACAGATAACGCAGCGGCAAGAATTGAAGGCTTGCTAGGTGACGAGAATCCAGAATCCACGTTTGACGCAGACCACAGAGCAGACAACGAGGAAGTAACAGAACTTGATACCGATGATGGTATCGAAACTTCAGACGAGCTACCCGAAACCACAGATGAATCTGTAGAAGAAGGCGCTGAGTCTGAAGATGATGATGGCGATGACGCGCTTGATGACAGTGAGGAAAGCACTGAGACAGCCAGCACGTTGCAGGAGATAGCTGAGGCGCTAGAGGTTCCGTTTGAGGACTTTTTGGCGAACCAGAAGCTATCTTTCAAAGCAGCAGGCGAGGAAGTCACAGCTACCCTATCCGAGCTACAGGCAAGCTACCAGAAAGAAGCCGATTATCGAAAGAAGTCTATGGCCCTCGCAGATGAGCGCCGGGACTTCGAGGCGACACGAGAGAGACAGCATACCGACTACGAAGCTACCTCCCATAGTTTGGCGGCGACTCTCCAGAACGTGCAGCAGATGGTTGTCCAGCAGATGGATGGCCCTGAGATGCAACGACTGAGAGAAGAAGACCCTGCTGAGTGGAATGCTCGTATGCGTGAAGCTGATAACCAGCTAGGTTTTCTCAACAGTGTGGCTAAGGACGCAGCAGACGCTTATGAACAGCGAAAGCAGGCAGAACAGGAGAGTTTCTTGCAGGCTCAAGGGGAAATCTTGAGTGAGCAGGTAGACGGTTGGGGAGAGGAAAAGCTCTCTGAAGCCGTTGAAGTGATGAAGGGTCTAGGCTTCTCTGAAGATGAGATTCCTTCGATTGGTGATGCACGTTTGATCATGGCGGCGCTCCAGTTCAAGGCTTTACAGGCTGAGAACGAGGAACTGAAGGCCAAGATTGACGGTGGTGACTTAGCCGCGAAGAAGGTAAAGAAGCTGCCCAAGACGTTGAAGCCCGGAACGCAATCGCGTAAGGGCAACAACATCGCCAAGCTCAAAGCACAACTCAGAAAGGCTCCGTCAGGCCGAGCGAACATAGATGCCGCGACTGCTGCTATCGAGAATCTTTTATGAAGGTAGCTAACAATGGCACAAACAACGAACACACTCGATGCGTATGATCTGAATACAAATCGTGAAGATTTGGCTGACATTATTTACGATATCAGCCCGACTGAAACCCCATTCTGCTCGAACGTGGGCCGACATTCTTCGGATGCGACTTACAAAGAGTGGACGATTGATTCACTGGCTGCGGCTGCTGATAACGCTCACATCGACGGTGATGAGTTCAGCGGTGACGCACTGACAGACGGTAACAAGGTAGGTAACTACCACCAGATTTCTCGTAAGGATTTGGTTGTTACCCGTCGCTCCAATGTCGTGAACAAGGCAGGCCAAAAGTCTGCGATTGCTCGACAGGTTGCGAAGGCTGGCAAGGAACTGAAGCGAGACATTGAGCTTGCTGCTACGAAGCGGAAGGTTGCTGTAGTGGGTGATGCCACGACTGCAATGCAATCTGCGGGTGTTCCGGCTTGGATTCGCACCAATGATCAGCTTGGTTCAGGTGGTTCCTCACCTACGCTGAGTGGTACGACTTCGGGTTATGTGAACGGCGCTGGTACGGTCGGTACGGCACGAGCACTTTCAGAGGCGACTCTGATGGACGCGATTCGCGGCTGTTTCGATCAGGGCGGTAATCCCAACATGATCATGGCCTCGACTGAGATGAAGCAGCGTATGTCTACGTTCCTGTTCTCATCCAGTTCACGGGTTGCGACTCAGTATCAGGATCAGGGCAAGAAAGCATCAGGCGGCGCGACTGTCATCGGTGCGGTAGACCTTTACGTTACCGATTTCGGTGTGGTTGAGATCGTCCCTAACCGCTTCTCTCCCTCTGGCGCGACTACTTCAGAAGTATTCGTACTGGATACCGAGTATTGGGCGATTTCGTATCTGGACGGTTTCAAGACCGAAACGATTGCGAAGATTGGCGACCACGAACGTCGAATGCTGCTGGCTGATTGGACTGTAGAGTCCAACAACGAAGCTGCAAGCGCGGTAGTGGCTGCGATCAACGACACCACGGCGATGACTGCCTAAGTCATACGGGGGAGTTTCGGCTCCCCCTTCTCTTTTTCCACCTACGAGGGCGATATGAAGAACGTAAAGATCAAAACATTTCAGGGTAAGCCTGCCACGAACAAGGTTCAGATCATTGATCCAGATGCGATGGTCGAGGCTCATCCAGACTACGACGGAGACAAGTGTAAGGCTCGTGAGAGAGGTTACAGGGCGCTTGAAGAAGGTGAGGTAGTCTCACTGGAAGATGGCCTTGTATCGACTCTGATGAAGGCCACAGACGTATTGGAAATCACAGAAGAAGAAGCCACGAGGCCGCTTTTCTTTGATGAGATTGACCCATTTCTTGGTGCTGGTTTGGCTCAGGTAACGTCGAAGCGATACAACACTGATTCTCCTGAACGGGCGAAGGATCAGAAGGAAGCCAAGGAAAAGGTTGCCGAAGGCATGAAGAAGCGCAAGCCGAGAAAGAAAGTTGAGACAGATTCTTAGCGATAACGGGCTGACTCAGACGCACCTGATCATTCAGGGCGATGAGTTAATTACACTCGACACGACTCCGGGCAATCGGGTTCAGAAGATTCTTGACGCTAACCAGCGGTTGAGAAGCGACACGAAGAATCCGCTTTCTCATGGTCGTTTGGCTGCGAGTATTGACCCTGTTTTAAGGCATCAATGGCGCAAAGAGTGGGCGCAAAAGCATTCGGATAAGTGGAGTTGGAAAACCTATCTGGTGATGCAGTTGAATTCGCGGGATTACTCGCAGTTCAGGACGCAGGATTCCACGATTGGGCTGACTTCTCAGGATAAGGCATGACCACACATATCACACTGAAGAACGATATTGATAATTGGTTGGCGCGTAGTGATTTTACGGGCGCTGCCAGTACCACGACTATCGTGACGATGTGTGAGGCTGAGATTGCGCGTGATATTCGCGTGAGGGAGCAGTTGACTACGGGTACGCTTACGGCTTCCTCTCGTAACACTGCGTTGCCTACGGGCTTTCTCGATGCGCGTAGCGTGTCTCTTGATGTGTCTTATGGTCGAACGCTGGATTATCTGACTCCTGAAATTATGCGTGAGTCGAATGTTTGGGATAATTCCGGCAATCCGCAGGCTTACACCATTGAAGGCTCGAATCTGGTATTGGCCCCTGCACCATCCTCGTCTTTGACGGTGGATATTGTCTATTACAAGCGGTTTACGGCTTTCTCTGATGACTCTGACACGAACTGGCTACTGACGAACCATTACGATATTTATCTGTTTTGTGCGCTCAAGAATGCCTGTATCTACCTTCAGGACTTTGAGGGTGCGGAGTATTACGAAGCCAAGCTGAACGAGAAGAAAGAGTCTCTGAAGACTGCTCAGAGGGGTTCACAGTTCAACGGTTCTGCGCTTGTTTCACGAGGCTCACCGAGGGTCATCGTATGAGGGTCGAGTTCGGGGAGTGGTTGCCTGATCTACAGGATCACGAGAATCCCGGCTGCATCGTGGCGAAGAACTGTATTCCACTAATTGACAGTTATACGGACTTGAAAGGGCTTCAGTCGTTCACTGACGCGCTGAGTTCTATGTGTTTGGGTTCTGCATGGTTCAAAGACTCGAATGAGAACACGTTTAACTTTGCGGGTGATGCGAGTGATCTGTATTCCCTGACTTCTGCCAATGCGTGGGATGAGATTTCGTCTAGTACCGGAGCTTATAGCGCCACGACACATTGGGAGTTTGAGAAGTTTGGCGATAGGGTGATAGCCGTTAGTGATGGCGATGTGCCTCAGTACTACGATATGGGATCGTCTACGGTTTTTGCGAACCTTCCGGGTACTCCCGGTCAGGCTTCCCGCATTGCGGTTGTTGGTGATTTCTTGGTTCTGGGCGATTTGGCTGCTGACCCTAACGCGATTAAGTGGAGTGGGTTCAATAACACTGAGTTATGGACGCCTTCTCGTGCGACTCAGTCCGACACGCAGAATCTCTACGGTAATTTTGGCAAGGTTCAGAAGATTGTTCCGGGTGACTACGGGGTTATCTTTCAGGAGCATTGCATACGGAGGATGACTTATGTTGGCCCTCCGACGATTTTTGAGATTGAGGTTGTTGAGCCAAAGGCAGGCACTCCGGCTCCTGATTCGGTGGTCTGGCAGAACAATGTTGTTTACTACTATGGTCACGATGGCTTTTATGTCTTTGATGGTCGGCAGAGCATTCCTTTGTCCGATAACAAAGTCTCTCGATGGATGCGTGACAATCTTGACCGCGCTGCGCTTTCTCAGATGCAGGGTGTTTATGACCGTCAAAATGGCTTGGTGATCTGGGCCTTTTCGTCTTCGGGTACGTCAATCAACAACCGAGTGATTATTTATTCCATCAAAGCGAATCGGTGGTCTTACGGTGAGCTGAATACTCACCGAATCTCAGAGTATGCGTCTACGGGATATAACTTGGATACCCTGACGTCTGTGCTTGGTCTGGCTGACATTGATGCGGCCTCGTTCAATGTAGATTCTGCTGTTTACAAGGGTGGCACTTTAAACCTCGTGGCCTTTGGCTCAGACCACAAAGCGGCTACCTTGAGTGGTTCGGCCTTGACTGCGGTGATTGAGTCATCAGAGATCGGTGTAACAGGCCAGAGAGTTTTTACTCGTGGTGTAAGGCCGATTGTAGACGGTAACGCTCCGACGATTACGGTCAGGGTTGGGTCAAGGGACAAGCTGGATTCAAACGTGAATTACACGCTTTCTGCGGGGCTTGATGCTGCGGGAGTTGCGAACGTGAGAAAGAACGCTCGATTCCAAAGGTATGAGGTTTCGATTGCTGGCGGTTTTGACCATGCTTCAGCGGTTGAGACTGAGGACAGAGTTATGAGAGGCAGGAGATAAGTTTACAGGGGCATTAAGGGGGGTTATTGCAGCGCCCTCTCTGCTTAACCCTTCGCCCCATTTTGATTATGGAACTGATACACCCCGTAGATTTGCCTGAAGTGGCCGAGCGGCTGGCTGACTTGTTGTCAGAGTCGGTTAAGAAGGCGGGTACTAGGATAGATTATATCTTCGAGAGGATTGCTTCGGCTCGTTCTCAGCTTTGGATGAGCGAAGACGGCGTGATAATCACGGAGATTTCACAGAGGGCGAGTGAGCGGGTTTTGTGGGTTGATTGGCTGATATCAGGCTCGTTCGACCCCCATAAGGCAGACGAACTGCTGACGAGCTTTGCGGCTAAGAAGGGTTGCTCTGCGATTGAGTTCAAAGGTCGGCGCGGCTGGCAGAAATATGAAAAGGGTTTCGAGGAATATAAACCGATAGCGACTATATATCGGAGGACGGTGTAAATGGGCGGCAAGAGCGAACAAAGTAATGAGCCGTGGGAAGGTCAACGGTCTTTCCTAACGGACGCATACACGAGGGCCAATCTTCTCTCAAATCGGGCGGCACCAGCGCATTTTGGTGATCGTTTTGACATGAGGGCAGACCCCAATCAAAACCAGTATCAAGCGGCGTGGATGATGGGTGATCGTGGACGGAATCCAGCAGCGTATGAGACTGCGGCTCATAATTGGTCAAGGTCTACGGCGAACCAGATAGCTCCTTCTATGCACGAAACCCAAGTTGCTTCTAATGTGGCAATGCTGGGCGCGAATCGGGGGCTTGGCGCGATGTTGACCCACTCTCAAGGGGTTGGATTTGGTACGGCAGGCGGTGTAGCGCGTGACGGCACGAGGCATTGGCGCGATATGGCGACTCAGAAGATAGGGAAGGCGAAAGACTACGGTACTGCGGCCTCGAATATCGGGTACGGGGATCAAACCGCAAATTGGGCGCTTGGCAGGCATTTTGCGCCTAATGAGTCTGTTGGTAACAAGATGAATCAGACCGGATTGCGACAGCAGTTCAATGGTGGTTCAACTAACCCCTTCCTTGACTCGATGTACGACTCAGCAGCGAGGAAGATGAAAGAAAACTACACCGATGTTGTTAATCCTGCCTTGAATGCGACCTTTGGTGCGGCTGGAAGGACTGGTTCAGGAATACACGCTCTGGCTTCTGGTGATGCGGCGGGTGAGCTTGGTGATTCTCTCTCTGATCTTGGTGCGAACATTTACGGCAATGCTTACGAGTCTGGGCAGGACAGGGCATTGCAGGCCGGAACGACTGCGGCGAGTATCGGCGCTGATCTGTATCAAGGTGATATGAATCGCAGCATTGACGCTGCTCGCATTCGTGATCAGGGCTATAACCAGAGGGCGGGATTAGCCTCAGACCTGTATCAAGGTGATCAGGCCAGAGCCGGTCAGGAGATGGACAGAGCCTACGGGCGTGAGCTTGAGCGCAACCGCATGACAGCGGATAACTACAATTCCTTCAATGATCGTTCCCTGAGAGCTTCAGAAGGGCTTATGGATAACGCTCTGAGGGGTGCTGAGGTTAAGCGTGGCGCTTATGATTCGGTGCACAACGCGAAGGCGAGGGCGGCTGAGTTTGCGCCTCAGTTGCAGGATATGGATTACGGCAACATTGACCGATTGATGCAGTCTGGTAACTGGACGCAGGGCGAACGTCAGGCTGAGATTAACGCGCAAAGGGACAAGTGGGACTACAACCAAAACAAGGGTTGGAGTCAGTTGATGCGGTACATTAATGCGTTGAATGGTGTTAATCCGGTGATGACGAGTTCTGGTTCAAGTTGGGACGTAAGTAACCCGTTCTCTAGCGGATTCGGAGATTAGTCATGGCTTGGGGAAACGCGCTACTAGAGCTTTTGTACTTTCGCCCAAAGCGGAAGAAGCAAACAAACAAAGCGATTGATGCCTTGCTTGGTCAGATGCCAGAAGGCCCAAACCAGCCGGGGAATATTGCTGATAGGACTAATGCCATTCGGCAGAAAAGCCCGAAAGAGGCATATCAGTATCTGTTGAATGAAATATCTCCTGAGACTCGTCAGGCGCGTGAGTCGAAGCGCCTATCAAACCAGCAAGATCAGATAGCGGTTCAGGAAGCCAAGCGGCAGCAGGGTCTGTATGAGCGACTTTCTGGCCTTGTTCAAGGCGGTGCAGGCAACATCGAAAGCGGTCAGAAGGAAATCAACAATACTCTTATGCAGTTGGTTCCCGGCGCGATGCCTTCTTACATGGCTTCCTCAAGAGAGAAACCAGTAGGCGGGTTATGGCGCGGCGATGACGGCTATATGTACGGCACCAAATATAATCCACAATCTGGTGAGTACGAATCTGTCAGGGTTGGCGACCAAAAAGCAGACCCACGGTATAGCTACGGCGAATATGCTGGTGGCTTGTACAGAACCAGCCCAACAGATGAAGCCCCGACTCAGGTTATGACCCCGGAAGAAATGGGCGAGGGTAAGGGTACTGCGACGATGAACGCAGATGAGATTACCAGACGCTATGAAGATCGAATGAAGTTGTTTGATAACGATACGGCTAATTCTCTCCGTCTAATTGATGACGCGATGAATCACCCCGGATTTGATTCGGCCTACGGTTTCCAAAACGTTATACCTTCGACATGGATGGACATTCCCGGCACTGATGAAGCTGGCTTCTTAGGCTACCTCGATCAGCAAGGCGGTCAGGCGTTTATGCAGGCTTACGAGAAGTTGAAAGGCGGTGGTCAGATTACCGAGAACGAAACCAAGCAGGCGACAGATGCTTTGACAAGGATCAGAAACCGAAAGCAGAGTGATGAAGATGCTAGAAAGGCGTGGGCAGAGTTTAGGGATGCCATCGAGCGCGGCCTTGAGAAGCTGAGGGCAAAATCTCAGATGGACTTCACGACTGAGGTTGTCGGCGGCGGTATGACCTACGATGAGTTTAAAAACAAGGCGAGGTTTGTCGAGTAATGCCTATTCGCACTGTCGAGATCGAGGGGAATCGCATCAAGGTTGATGTGCCTGATGGTGCGCCTGATGACTTTGTTTTGAGATTTGCTTACGAGGAATACCAGAAAGCCACTGCGCCAGATGAAGCACCTAACTTTGATTACTCTGTTGACACTGGCTCGATGGAAGCGGGTCTTATTGGGGCAGGCAGGACGGTTGATAAGTGGGTTCAGGGCGCGGGCGAGCTTTACGACAAGGCCACAGGCGACCAGAAAAGCCAAGAGCGAAGGGCTGCGCGGGAGAAGATGAAAGATGATCTTTACGCAGCCCTAGCAGATGATCATCCTGTCGCCACGACAGTAGGAGAGATTGCTCCATTCTTGGTTGGTGGTACAGCTTCTATTCCCGGTCAGGTGGCGCTTGGCGCGGTTCAATCTGGACTGATGTACGACGAGAACCAAGGCGAGAATGCGGCAGTAGGTGGCGTGTTATCTGCTGCCCCCGGTCTACTTGGCAAGGGTTACAGGGCGCTCAAGACAGGCGCTAACCGAATGAGGCAAATGCCGACAACAGAAACTCTGCTGAATAGGGTTGCGGCTGTCTCTGATGAAACTGGCACTGCTAGAAGGAGCATGAGTCAGGTTGCAGATGCGAGAGGGTTCCCATTGTCTCCCGGCGAGAGAACGGGGAATAAGTTTTTGCAGCGGGTTGATGCTGCGCTTGAGTCTAGCCCTTTGACTTCAGGCGCATGGGGCGCTCACAAGGAAAAGCAGTTGAAAGCTATTAATAGGCTCATCACTGAGAGCATGGGTGAAACGCCAGTAGACGAAATCACTGAGACAGTCCTAGACAAAGCGGCGACAAGAATAGGCAATGAATTTAATCGTCTGACCAAAGGCAGAAATATGATGCCTGATGATGAGTTTGTCGATGCGTGGATAGCCGCAGATGATGAATTGGTAAATGGTCTTTTTGACTCCGAAACAGTCAGGAACGCATTGAGCAGACTTGCACAGAGGGTTGATGACGGTAAGCCGATTACTTCGGGCGATTATCAACTTATGTCATCTCAGATCACCAGAAAGCTCCAGAGCGCATCTTTGGACGGTGATGAGAGACAGGCATTGGGCGCGATAAAAGAGGCTCTTGATGGCCTTGTAGAGCGTCAGTTGAGTGGTCGCTCTCTTGAAAGATTCAGAGATGCTAGGAGCCAGTGGAAGGCTTACAAATACGCTGCTGAAATGTTCGATGGCGAGAAGGTCAGCGCGGTCAAATTGGGTAACAAGTTGGCTCGAAAGGATGAGCTAGGCATGACCAGAGGGAGAAACAAAACCCCTCTCTATGATGCTGGAAGATTGGGTAGGGCTTTCCGTCCCGGTGTTGGTAATTCCGGCACAGCAGATCGTTTGATGATGGCTGGCCTTATTGGTGGAGGTTCATACGCTTACGGCAATGAGGGTGGTGATGCTGCACTGCATGGCTTGGCTGGTGCGGTTGTTCCGGGTCTTGCAGCAAGGGCTTACCTTAAGGGCGGCTCTCCTGCTTTGGCGAATCTGGTAAATAAGGCTCCGGGTGTCGCGAAGAATATCCTTCTTGACCCGCGCTATCAGTTTCTATTGGGTCGCTCTGCGGTTGGTGCGTATGCGACGAATGAGTAATTTGAAATCCATCGTGAGAACGCTTGATATGTTTTCTGGAAGGATTTTCTTGCAAGCCCATATTACAGCAACGATTAGTAACCCCCACATGAAGGGGCGAAGCGCGACTGCAAGCCACTTCCACTCGTCCATTAGTAGCCTTGCGCCACTGCTTGGTCTTTTATGCACTCTGCCATTGCAGGGGTTTTATCTTCTATGCCGTAGGACGCGCACTTCCCGCGCCAATACTCTATTCGTTTTTCTTCTGACATTAGGGGGATTCCGTACATTCGGACATGCGGGGTGCATCCAACAACCAAAAGGGTCAAGAGCAAGGCGAGTGTTTTCATGGCTTAGATTCTATCAGAATCGACGCAGCACAGTAGGGGGCATTTCTACCCATGTTCGCTAAAGGCTCCATCTTAGGGCAGAGTCGCCCCACAGACACCAGTACGGCGACTCTGTTCACGGCTACCGTACCGACTGAAATCACCTCTATCGCGGTCTGTAATACGTCTGGAGCGCCTGCTACTTGCAGGATTCACCATGACCAGAATGGCACCACTTACGCAACAGGGAACGCTCTGTACTACGACAAATCCATAGGCGCGAACGATACGCTCTGGATTGATTCGGGTGGATTGGGGTCAGGGCTTCACCTTGAGGCCAATGACTCCATAGGCATTCAGACCGGGACAGCAGACACACTCACTTTTACGATGTACGGCATTACGGCTGATATGTCGAAACCAGTAGGACATAACAATGGCTGAAATAGACGATTGGAATGTAACGGCGGCGAATAACAATTCTGCGCCTCCAGATGGTGCGCCTGAGAACATGGATTACTCAGCGGTCAATAACGTCATCCGAGAGTGCATGGCGGTTATGGCGCGGTTTTACAAAGACCTGAACGGCTCCCTGACCACCACTGGGAGCGCGGATACCTATGCGGTCACGCTTAACTCATCTCCCGGCGCTTATTTTCAAGGCATGTGGGTTGCGGTTGAGATCAATGTTACCAATACGGGAGCCTCCACGATCAACGTGAACTCCTATGGTGCCAAGAACATTAAACGGGCCGACGGCTCTGATGTTCTGGCGGGTGATTTGCAGGCTGGTCAGATTTACGAGCTTCGTTATGACGGCGCGGTATTCCGGGTAACTGGCGACCTGAGCACAGACGTTACGCTCGCAGGAACTCCCGACTACCTCACGATCTCAAATCAGGTGATTACGCGGAATCAGATCGACCTGACCACTGACGTAACTGGGGTGCTGCCTTCTGCGAATGGGGGGAGTCAAATAAAAGTAGGCCATACTACAATGACAGCGGCAACAGGTAATCAGGCAGTTACTGGTATTGGTTTTCAGCCAACGTGGATTATGGCAGTAAATGTTATGACTGCTAGTGCTTCTGAGATAACGACAGCCTGCGGTTACTATGAAGATTCTACTTATTATCAGAGATCAAGAACGGCTTATAATAATGGATCTACTGTAGCATTTTGGAATGCTGTTGACTCGACTTCGCTTTATAATGTGTACGATTCCGGAGCAGTTAACCTAGCTAGAGGAACTATTGCTTCTTTTGATGCAGACGGGTTTACGATTAATAAAAGTTTTGGTCAGATGGTAGTAGATGTTTTTTGGATTGTAGGTACATAACTTAAACAGCTTATAGAGATTAAATAGAAATGACGAACAAACGACAAACAGCGACTATTACGACTAATACGGATGTTTCATTCGTAGTATGGGATGAAGCTTAATTACTCCCCTCCCGGCGAACGCTTCAACGCGAAGGTGATTGAAGGCTCTGAGAGGGAGTGCGTTCTTTATGTCCACGGGGGCGGTTGGGTTTAAAGCCCCTTAGCGAACTCAATCACTAGGGGCTTGTGTTCCGTGGTTCTGATGAAAGCCGTACTTTCTTTCTGCTGCCTTCCTCGCAGCAACGGCCTCGGACAACGTATCAAAAACCCCAAGATGAATACTCCTGTCATTGTGCTTAATTCTGGCCTTGTACCTTGTTACCTTGTAGCTTGTGACACCGACATACCCCGACTTATTGTTTGCGGGTAGGCTGGAGTTCTTTGTATTCTGTTGGTGCGTTACGCCCCGCAGGTTTGCTATCCGGTTGTCATTTGTAACGTGATTGATATGGTCAATAATAGGCGGTGGCTGCTCGCCGTAGTGCAGCGCCCAAGCTACCCGATGCCCCAAGTATTCTTTGCCGTCATATCTGACACGAATATACCCATTTCCATGTTTTCTGGATTTGATTGAGCGCATCACGCGACCATTCGAGCCTATGTGGTGAATTTTCCCAGTTTCCGGGTCGTAATGGTACTTCTGCCTAAAAATCTCTATCGGTATGTCTATTGCTGCTCTTGGCATATTGCCTCCTTGGTTGCCTTTCCCCAAAAGTTGCTCAATCCCCTCCGAAGGCCGCATTTTTACTGACCCTCGCATACGGTTTTGTTAGTGTGGTGAAAACGCCGCAGCCCTTATATTTAAAGGGCTAGAGGAAGATTTCGGGGGTGTTTTGAGAGAGGGATATTCGGGATATACGGGCTATATGAATCAAGGGGTTACGGAGTCGTTTTCCCCAATCCTACGGCTTGCCCTCAACGGCATTCAGGACGCGCATCCTCTCAATATCGTTTAGAGTGATTGGCCCCTCACACTTGACCCAAGTATTGTTTAACCATGCCCTTGAATAATCTGGGCCTGTAACTACCAGCGGTACATCAGGATCAGGATGTGGCTCGTAATACCTCTCAAACCAATCCTTTAGATTTTTGTATCGGTAATACTTGCTCTTGAACGCAACGCGCCATTTGCGGCTTTTTGGGTAAAGCCAATAGCTCGTATATCCTTCTACCTTGAAAACGCCTTCGTTCGGCTCAGTCCAGATAACGCCTATCTCGTCGAGGTACTTTCTGGTTCTGGCGTAGTCCAGCACCAGCCTTGTACCAAAGTCCCCTTCTGGGTTGCTGTCTATTACCTTTCTTTCCGGCTCACCCTTATCGCTCATAACGTCCCCGCCTCCTCATATCTAATTTCCTGATCGTAACTATCCGTCATCCCCTCCGTAGCATGTCCTGCCAGCCCTTGAGGGTCTATTCCCTTGTCCCTGTACATCGTGATTCCCAAGCTCCGAATTTCGTGAAATGTCGGGTACGGCTTCTCCGTTTGTAGCCTTCGCCATGCCTCTTGAATCTGGTAAGCGGATACTGACGTTTTCATTGGGTTCGCCTTGTTCCGCTTGTGGACGATGAACTTTGAATGCACGTTACTCCGCTTCGACCTTGAGATAACCTCTGCCAGTTTCGGCCCTATCTCGATCTTAATAGCGGCCCCGGTCTTTTGCTGGATCAGGTGAATGTACCCGTCCTGAACATCATCGTAAGTGAGCCTTAAAATGTCCCCCTGACGTTGTAGTGAATACAGGGCCAAATCCATTGCGATAACCAGCCATTCTGGGGCTTTGTCGCGTATTGCATTGAACTGGCTAAGGGTAAGCCTTGGTCTTTCTCTTTTCGGCTTACGGGGCTTCTCAGTGCGTTCTGGGAGGTTCTCGTCTACCCATCCTTTTGCTACGGCAATGCCGTATATGTTCACCAACGCAAGACGGTAGAAGTTCCGCATAGACGGCTTCTGGGAGTCGAGGAAGTCAGCTATACCGCGAAGTGTAATAGCGGTGATTGGGCCTGCAAACGTCTTGCAGAGAACCTTGTGAACGGCTGAATACTGTTTCTTGGTGTTCGCGGCCTTGTCTGACTCGCTAACCCGCAAAATCCACTCATCTGCGGCCTTGGAGAAGTCTGGCGTACCGAGAATCTTCGCCACAATGTCCACGGGTGGGGCCAGCTTTGCATTCAAATGAATCGCGGCCTCTACCGCTTCATGCTTGCTCGTTCCTGTTGGGAGCCAAGTTCGCTCTCCCGTTTGTGGATTCCTGTACCTGAACCTGCCTCCGTCCCAGTATAGATTCTTCGGCAAATCGTTATGTTCGACCTTTCGCGCCACGAAATAGCTACCCCCGATTTTTTGGGGATTAAGCCCACACTCACGCGCCAATTTCAAGCGGGTCTTGGGGTCGGGTACTGGATCGAAGGTATCAGCAGCCCATCGGGAGAGGGGTGTTAGCATCGACACTTAGGGTTTCCGTATTTCAGCCAGCATTTGCCGCAGAGCTTGTCACTCATCTGCCCTTCATCCTCTTTTCAATCACCGCAGAAACAAGGTATCGACTCATCGTCGAAGTCGAATAGTTGGCCTTGGTCTGATGCGATGATTTTCATTTGTTCGTAGGATGGGTGATCTTTACGAAAAATCGCACCATCTCCGTCTGTCCTACTGGCTGCTTCTCTCTCTTGTTTAATCCACCAGTCAGCGAGGTCAGGACGCTCCCTAATAATTGCTTCTTTCTTCCCTCTAGCTTTAAGGAAACACAGATCACAGTTTCCCCATGCAGTAACGCCATTATCATTTGGTAAATTGAGGTCGAAGTTGTTTGTCAACCAAAACTGACTTACGTCTTTAACTGTATGCCCTGCGTCCATCATGGGCAGCACGACCTCCCCGCCCTCTAACACTTTGCCTTTCATTTTCATACCGCGCCTGTACTCGTCTGCTCTGATGCCAAGGTAAGAAAGCCAAGAATCCCACCCCAATGAGCGCAGATATTTTTTAAATGCTCTCGACTTCATACGATTAGAGCAGTACCGATTCACAACATTTGGCAAAATGCCCATTTGCTTGATCAGCTTTTCAAAAGGCTCGCCGTTTCTTGCTGCTGTTTCGTAATCGACCACTTTGACTGTATATGGAAGCGATTTTTTTCCGTTATCGTCATGCTCAACCCATGCGCGGTCTATCTCTATCCACACAATCTCGATACCCCAGTTATCAGAACAGGCCTGCACAAAATCTAATGTCTGAGGCATTTCCTTTCCTGTGTTGGCAAAAGTCACCTTCACATCGTCAGGTAAATTTCCATCGTGGGCTTCGAGAATCTTGTACAGCATGAATGCTGACGTTCTCCCGCCAGAGAATGAAATCGCTGCTGGCTCATCTATGTAGTAAGGATTTTTCATGCGTAATAAAGATGAGGCTTTGGCCTTATCTCTCCGTCTGTGATGGGGTTTCTCCAACCCTGAACCAAAAGGCTGCAAGCCCCCTCGCTCATGTACTCCAACTCAGAGGGATGCTTTTGTATCGCGCCCCGCCTGGGTGGCTCCATTCTCCCTTCGCAAATGTCGATGGCTTCCTGCTCAGTGTCTACAGTGCAAACGTAAGCGGTTTTTTTCCTGACGGAGCAGTAGCCCTGAACAACGTACCTTTCTCGTTTTTGGTGGTAGTGCATGGCGTACCTCAGAAGGGGATCGAGTCGTCATCGAAATCATCAGCGGGCGGCGGCTCATTCGGCGGCGTCTTGCTCATTGACTTTTCGGGCTTGAAGTCATTGACAGCGGCGTACCACTTGCCGCCTTTGGACTCTTTCACGTCGAGGTTGACCCACTCCCCAGGCTCGTTTTGAAGCCATTTGATGAGTTCTTCTCGCTTGATCGAGATCGCGGCCTTCACAAAGTTGGGCGCTCTCTCGTGGGGAGGCTTTACTATCAGCCCGTCGGGGAATCGTGTTTCTGTCATGCTGTTTGTCCTGTTGGTTGCATTGCTTCAAGGGTTGCGGCTCTCAGCCATTCTTTCTCTGCCTGGGTAAAGAAGCCGCCTTTAGTCTCGGCCAGCCAGAGGTCGATCTTTTCGTCCTCGTTCCGCTCCATCCACGCTTCTGCGGCTACGCTTGGCTCGTCGTTCTGGAATGCCTCTTTGATGACAATCGCAGTGCGCCACAAGTCCATGCGGTAGTCTGATTTCTTCTTGGCGAAGGCGAGGATTCTTTCTAAGGTCTTGTCGGGCTGATAGTCATCCCCGGCCCATGCGGATATGCCCAGCCCAAACATCGCCGCACACTTCACCAGACAGCGCATACGGGTGTCTGAAATGTCCCTTGGGGTTGGGTTGTCGATACACTTGAACTGTCCGTAGGATTGCATCACAGGAAGCCACATTTCCCTTGTGAGCTTGCGGGGGGCGTTTCCGGTGGCGGTAATCAGCTCATCGTCATTGGCGACAATGGTCAGCTTGCAGAAAACCTCGACGTTCTCTACAGGGCCATCATCCCCGACCACGGTGTACCGCTTGTCCTCAAAGACGTAATGAGAACGGGGGTAGTGCTTCATCAGCAGCGTCCAGAGCTTCGACCACGATACGTAGCCGACTCCAGCCTGCGTCTTTTCCATCATGGGCTTAACGTCAATCGCTGACAGTTTCTCCCAAACTTCGGCTTCAAAACTCATCTGTATTTCCTCTTGTTTTCCTCTCGCCACTTCCTGTAAAGCAGCAGTTCGAGGTATTTGATTGGGTTAGCGTCAGCGTACTGCTGGAGGCGCTGGCGGTATTGGTAGCGGTTGTCTGTGACTGAGATGATCATGCGTCTCTCCACTCCTCTCCGGTGAATTCCTCGTAGCTGGCCCTGTACTCGTCCAAGAGCCGCTGGCCGATCATTGCTACGTCGATGCCCTTGTTGAAATCTTCAGGGCTGAACATCGCTTCCCAATCGGTTGCGTTTGAGAAGAAAGACTTGAAGGCTTCTTTGTGGAGTTCCCACTGGCGGTCTGCTTCGGCATCTTCCATCGCGTCCTGGCGCATGGCCGGATTGATGGCCCTGGCGTGGCCCATGATTTCTCCGAAGTCATCCATGATGCTCATCTTGCTTACCCCTTTCTTATTGAACTTTCAGTATTCTAAGAAAGTAGAACAAGAGAGTCAAGCATATTTCGGAAGAAAGTTAGACGGGCGTCTATTTGGCTTCGCGGTCTAGGACTTGCTCGATAAACGCAACGGTTTCAGGGCTGGCATTCTCAAGCGCAGTCAAGATCGCCGGCGTTTCTGTGCGGGGAGTTTCTGAGAGCAGTTGCCATGCTTCCAGGCCGAAGGCTTGCGCCATCATATCCAACTTCTGGACGCTTGGTGCGGCCTTTTGGGAAAGGTATAAGTATATGCTTTTATCGCTTATACCCGACTTGTCCCGCAATATCTGCGGGTTCCAATCCCTTTTTGCCATCAGCTTACGCAGGTTTTCCGCCAGTATTTGGGTTGCAGGTTTATTCATACGCGCACCATAACAGACGATTGTCTGAAAATTGTTAGAATTTGTGCTTGCAATGTATACACCTTTCTTAGAAAATGCTTACGCATGAAACGATTTAATCTCAGGAAGGAAACGGTACGGCTGATTAAGTCAGCCCCCCTCAACGTGGTGCAGGTTGCTCATCTGGTCGGTGTGGAGCCTGCAACGGTCTACAACTTCCTCAACGGCACCAATACGGGCGTGGATACGGTTCAGGCCATGTATGACGTTCTGGCAAAGCTGGAAAGGAAGCGAGAGGCCGCATGAGAACCCCCTGGCAATCAGATTCAAATTTCGGCGGTCTGGTTGCCCCTCGCCTCTGCATCTTCGGGTGCAGGGGCTTTTTTTTACAACAACGATGAAGGGGCGAAAAGATGGCTGAGCTACCTTGGTTCCGAATGTACAGCGATGCGGTGGACAACGTGAAGCTGAGAATGCTTGCGTTTGAGGATCGTTGGCACTATGTCGCGCTTTGTTGCTTGAAGCGTCAGGGCATTTTGGACAAGACCGATGACCCGAACTTCAGGCGTATGGTTGCGATCAAGTTAGGCATCCAGTTGACCGACTTAGAGGAGGTCGAAAGACGGCTTCAAGAGGTCGATTTAATAGGCGATAACTTTGAGCCTGTAGGGTGGGCAGAGCGACAGTTTGAATCCGACTCAAGTACCGAAAGGGTGCGTAAATACAGGGCTAGACAGAAAGAAACGAAACTGAAACGGGAGTGTAACGTTTCAGTAACGGCCCAAGAGACAGATACAGAATCAGATACAGATAAAACACATACGTCCCCTAGCGGGGACTCTGAAGGCGATAAATCGCCTACGTGTCCACATCAAAAGATTGTTGATCTGTATCACAAACGCTGTCCAGACCTCCCCAGAGTCCGAACCTGGGAGGGTCAGCGCAAAGAAAACCTCCGGCAACGCTTCCGCACCCATTCAAATCTCGAATGGTGGGAGTGGTTTTTCACGGTGATAAACACCCTGGATTTCTACAACGGACGCCTGGAGGGCAAAACGTGGAGGGCAAACCTCGACTGGATCGTTAAACACTCAAACTTTCAGAAACTGGTGGATATTTGCTATGAGCGAACCGAAGAACAAGTCGCATAGAGAATTTCCCAGAGAGTGGGAATTTAAACGCTGTTTCGAGAACTGTGAGCGGTATCTGGACTCTCGGGCCTCGGACGGGAACTACGTCCCGAAGAACCCGAATATCAGTTGCCCGTTCAACTTCATGGCGATGATCGACGAAATGATCAGTCGACTGACGCCGAAGAACGAAATCGAGCAGCTTCACGGCACGATGTACGTGATTTTCAGAAACCGTTGGTATTCGCATCACTATCCCGAGGGCGAGAAGAAATCCCTGCCAGCAGCGCCGAAGGTGGCCGCATGACCTGGGTCAAGGGACAGACAGGAAACCCAGCAGGCTCTAAACCGAAGTGGCCGTACCCAGTTGACCTGAACGCTCCGGTTTTGGTGATGACGGACAAGCACGAAACGGTCTGCAAGGGAGCTTACGACTACGGCAAACGCCACGGCATCAAGATCAAGACTCGCTGGATGACAACAGGCGTGATTCTGGAGCGGGTGGCGTGAATGTTCAGGCAGCAGGAATCGACGCAACAGACCGCGAAGGGGTGCAGTCAATCGGTGATGCCCTTAAACGCGCAGGGTTCACAGGTGAGGCCATGACGCGATCACTGGAGCAGAACGACTGCCTGCATAAGTGGTGCAGGGTCATCAAGCAGCACCTCCGCAAGAACGGCGCAAACCTGACTGAAGAAACCGTGAAGGAATTGATCCTAAACGGCTTAGGGAACACCAGGGAAATCAAAGTTCCCGGCATGGAACCGCAGAAGGTCGCCATGCGCTCCAGCAAATACAAGCAACTCGATTCCGACCTGACGCCAGCAGAGCAACGCGCTGGGTTTATTTCAATGAACGAACTTTTAAACAGGGTCGAGGCATGGGCCGCGACTGATTTGGGGTTAGACCTAACAACGGAGAATAACGATGAAGCATGAGTGGAATAGAGACAGACCGGGATTTTTCAGCAGAAAGTCTTTGACCGAGAAGCGCATGACAGCCGATCAGAAGGACGAACACGCGCTTAACGTCATGGCTATGACTCAGACATTCCTGGCGAACGGTGGGGAGATTGAAGTCTACCCACCCTGTCCGATGCCTACGGATTCGAGAAGGGCGGGGATACCTCGCAGTGCCTAGAGTCCCCCTTGAAAAGAAATCCATTGGACAGCTTAAAAAACTGCTCGATGCAGATATGTCCAAGTGGGTCAGGCTCAACTGGTCATCAGACGGGGAGACAGTGAATTGTTTTACCTGCGGTATCAACAAGCCAATCAAGGAAATGCACTCAGGCCACTACATTCCAAGAACGCAGGGGCCGACGAGATATGACGAACGAAACCAAAGACCGCAATGCCCAGGTTGCAATACTTTTCGGAGTGGTATGCCCCACGCCTTCCGCAAAAACCTTGTGGCAGAAATTGGGGCCGAGGAAGTGGAAGCACTGGAAGCCTTATCCGCGATTAGCTGGAAGTGGGACAGATTCGATCTCATCGCAAAAATCGCCTACTACAAGCAAGACTTGAAGGAACTGGAATGAGCGTAACCCCAATCAGTGAGTTTGCCTACGCAGTCAAAGGCTTTGCCGAGGAACTGGACAAGAAGGCTTCTGCTGGCGGGGTTGAATTTATCGCCTATGTCATCGAGTTCTCAGACGGAACGGTAGGGCATGGGTTTATCGGGGGTTTAACGGACGAATACCAGATTGCAGGGCATCTTCACGCGCTGCAAAACCTGCTCACGGAGGGTCAGGAAGATGGATAGCAAGCTGAAGGAATACGCAACAGAGTCGGAGCTAAGGTACATCGCCGCGATTGAGGAGTTTGGCTCTCACGGCAAGGCAAGCAAGGCTCTGGGAGTGAACAGGGCGTCAGTCAGCAAGGCCATGAAGCGGCTAAAGGTCAGGGCGGCAAAGCAGGGCTACGCGCCAGAGCATGATATGACCCACACTGCACCGGAATCCCACTACGTCAAAGGGGTTTCTACGCTGTACGGCGACGAGGGCCAGATCAAACAGCAGTGGGTCAAGACCGACATAGACAAACAGGTTTATCAGGAAGCGATTGCGAGAGCGATTGATTCAGCCTGCGAGGGAATTGTCCCACTCAAGAAAACCCCCGTCCCCAAGGCGACTGTTGCAGACCTCGCAACGCTCTACACCATAACCGACTTCCACCTGGGTGCATATTGTTGGGCAGTAGAAACGGGCGACGATTGGGACATAAAGATCGCTGAAAAAGTCCTCGTTAACGCCATATCAGAAATGGCTCACGGCTCACCTGACTCGGAAACAGGAATATTCCTCCAGCTTGGTGACTTCCTGCATTGGGATGGCCTGGACGCGGTGACCCCAATCAACAAGAACATTTTGGAGGCCGACACTCGATACGACCTGCTCTGCGAATTGGCTATTACATTGAGTGTAACAGTCATCGACATTCTGCTGAAAAAGCACAGGAGCGTCGAGGTGGTGATCTGCGAGGGAAATCACGACGAGGCGGGAAGTGTGTGGCTTCGCAAAGCCATCAAGAAGCTGTTTGAGAAAGAACCGAGGGTCAACGTCAATGACACAGCATTCCCATTTTACGCCTACCTTCACGGCGAAACTCTCCTGGGATTTCACCACGGGCATAAAGTC
>Ga0208428_1000183_pt1 | contig 31671 bp, 25 predicted proteins | sample DEB08_DNA_11_FD_184535 | JGI IMG/M metagenome (GOLD analysis project Ga0208428, IMG submission 184535) | Aqueous microbial communities from the Delaware River and Bay under freshwater to marine salinity gradient to study organic matter... | ecosystem: Environmental > Aquatic > Marine > Coastal ... | reverse complement strand
GAACTCACCGCAGGAACACTTGAAGTCATCAACGACATCGTGCAATCTCTGTTGTATGATGCAGAGTTTGAATTTGAGCAGAAGTATCCTGAATACAAACGTGATATGGATGATATCTTCATCCCTCGTCCTTCATTTAGACAGGAAGTAACAGAAGCACTCAAAGATGCTTTGGGAACTGGTGGAGATGCTTGGAAACTAGATACTGAAACCACTACTGTATTGGGAGACAAATGATTGACTGTACGCAAAATGAAGACGGAACGTTCACAATCAGCTGGGACGAAAACGACCCGCAAGAAAGCATCTTCAACAACTGGAAAGAAGAAGACTTCATCAACGCAATCACGAACTACCTCAACTCTCTCAAAGAATCTGGAGAAGTTGACGACAACATCGAAGAAAACCTCACAGAAAGCATCGAGCAAATCACAGAGTTCTTCAACACAGAGCATGAAGAGCGAGACCAAAGAGACTTTGACCAAGCCTACGAAAACTACATCCAAGCGTCCTACGAAGTCAGTCCCTACTACATCGACCAAACAGCAGAAGAAGTCACCCAAGACATCAAAACTGCCCGTCAGTACATCCAAGAGACAAACAAAGAACTCTACGGAGATCAAGGTAGCGAACAGTCGCAAACCTGAATATTTCCCATATCCTAGTTTCCCATACTACCTAGAAGACAAAACAGAGAACAAAAAATGTTGGTTTGCTTGTGAAGATCATGCAAGAAAGTACGTTGAACGCTACAAACCTGATTACAAACTATACTACTATACTGGAGGAAAATGATGATGGTGATCTAGTCATGACAATCCCACCTCAGGTATTAGATTACTTGGGGTGGGTTGAAAGTGATACAATTCAATTCTCTATTGAGAATCATTCTATCATCATGCGTAAACAACTATGGATTTGATACAAAAATCTACTCGTGAAAAGATTGTATTCATACTTCCATTCATACAAATTATTATAGCTACAATTACTTTGATTAGGTTGCCACAACCACCACCACAATATTTCTGTCAACAAGTTGCACCTAATCTAGTTGTATGTAATAATAATCCAATACACAACATGCCACTATGAATATCATATGGAACAGTATGAAAGAAGACATCTTCCCTAATCTAACACGACCACCAAAGGATTATCTTCCACCTGCATTATACCGACCAAATCTAAATAAAAACAACAATAAAGATAAAAATGGCAGCAAATTATAATCCCAAAATTGTTACTGATGGACTAGTCCTATGTTTAGACGCAGGTAATGCCAAGAGTTATCCTGGCACAGGAACTACATGGAATGATATTAGTCGTAATGGGAATACTGGAACATTAACTAATGGACCTACTTATGGTTCTGATAATGGTGGTTCTTTGATTTTTGATGGGTCTAATGATTTTGTAGAAGTTTCTCCAACAAAATTAAATGAAAGTATTGTCAACTCTATCTCTATAGAATGTTGGGTTTATCCAAAAACAACTTCATATCAACTTATTGGTGGAGGACAGGATAATACTGGATCTAGATATACTGCAGCATTTAATATAAATTCAGATGGAGCAAATATTTATGGATTTGATTTAGAAGCAACTAGTGGGCAAGTGAGGTTAACTAGTAGTTCAAATACGTTAGAGGTAAATAAGTGGAAACACTTAACAGGAACTTATGATGGTTCAACTGCAAGTTTTTATATAAATGGAACTTTAATTGATTCTGATAACGGAACTAGTGGCAATATTATAAATTTTGATAACTTTATTCTTGGTAAGGATATAGCAACTAGTAGGCACCTAAACGGAAATATAGCATGTTTTAAAGTATACAATAGAGCACTATCAGCATCAGAAATAGAACAAAACTTCAACGCACTCAGAGGTCGTTTCGGTATCTAAATAGTTTCAAAACAATAATTGCCATGTACGAGAACAGAAGCTATCTTATCATTCCAGTAGCAGAACTATCAAAGGTTGATTTCTCATTAGTAGGTGAGACATCAGCAGATACTGTACGTAAGTCAGTAAATCAAACAAAGACCTTTGTGAAGTGGGATGGATCAGAACCTGCATTTGTTGCTGATATTGCAGATGCGGAAGGTCCGTATACACATGCGGAAATCCTTGAAATTCTGGCAACAGAAGAGTGGACTGCACCTATGGAGGAGTTTACTGCAGAGGCACCTGCGGAGGGAGAATAAGTGGGACTCGCACACTCACCAAAAATAATTACTGACGGACTTGTATTGTGTCTTGATGCTGGAAATACTAAGAGTTATCCTGGTTCTGGAACCACCTGGACTGATTTAAGTGGTAATGGGAATAATGGAACTCTAAAAGGAACAACAACTTTTAATCAAAATACGATTGATTTGGGAAATACTCAAAATACAACAAATTATATACTACTTCCGAATTCTTTGATTTCTGGTATTACGGATTTTACTATTTCTTTATGGGTTAATGCTGTAAGTATAACTTCGGGAAGTTTGAATTGTATATTTCATGCAACAAATACTGGGGGAAATGATTTTTCAATAGAATGGTATAATAATAGAATTCAAACATTAATTACATCAACTTATAGTACATTTAATTATACATTTGCAAATAATACTTGGTATAATTTTGTGTTTTATAGAACTAGTGGAAATACTATGGGATTGTATATAAACGGAGTAAGTCAAGGAACCCAGAGTTGTCCATCAACAACTTTCAATATAAGTGGTGCTATTGTTATGGGACAAGAACAAGATGGTGTTGAGGGTGGGTTCCAATCAGTCCAATCATATGTTGGAAAATATGCTAATGTTTTATATTACAACAAAGCCCTCACAGCACAAGAAATCCAACAAAACTTCAACGCACTCAGAGGGAGGTTTGCAATCTAATGGGAGTCTATGCAGGAGATACCGTACTATATCTTACAGAAACTTTCAACGTTGCTCCTGACGTTCAAAGATATATTGGTAATGCTCTCGTTAGAGATAGTGATGACGTAAAACCATCATTAGATCTTGACTTCGCAAATAATAAGAGTCTGACTGATAATGTATCACGTGATAATCTAATCACTTGTGAAGTAATTGAATTCTCATCATTATCTGATGCTAGTTATCATGTAAGAGGTGATCGTGGAGGTGTGGGTAATATCCTGAAAAATATTAGAGAAGAAACATCAAAACATGCATATGGTTACACATGGAACTATATTGATGCTATTGATAATCAATAAGGAAATTATGTAGTTTTCAAGGTGCTTCCGCACTAGTCATACCAAGGGTTCTCAATAAGGTAAAGTTATTGAGAATCAATAATAAGAAATAGTTAATTAAATATGGGTAAAGTGTTTATAATGAACGTTAGGGTGCGGAGGTGTTGGTGGCTTAGCACCCCACCACTCAAAAGTCAACAAGTCTTGTGCCACTCCCCTAAGTGTCACACAAACCCTCTGAGACCCTCCCAGATGCCTTATACTACCTAGGTAATCAAGAGACAGCAATGCTTTCTTCTACCAAGACTATTGAAGCACCTCTGAGTCCTTCTGAGTTGGTCTCCCTAGACACTCAGCAGGTCTTTGAAGCATACTGTACTGCCATTCAATCTAAGGACAAAAAGATGGCATGTGAGTATGCTAAGGTATTCATGTTGAAGGCATTTGCATGTAATCGCTGATTCCTCAGAATCTCAAAAAGACAAAAAAATGACTTTTTGAGATATTTGAAAAACTGAGAAATCTTAGAAAGTCATTTTTTTGTCTTTTTGAGATTTCTTAAACTTTAAACTTTAACATTTTTCATGATCATGAACAAAGTCTACGATAATCTCGTTAGTAGTGCTATTAATAGCATTATTATTGAAGATAATGTAGTAAAAGTCGTTTATAATAGTAATAAAGACAAAGAATATACATTTACTTGTTCAAATACAGAAGAATTTGTAGAGAAACTAAGTGAAGAATTGATTGATGTAGAACTAAACAATGGTAAAGGATCTGTTGGGCGTTTTCTACACCAACAAATCAAGAATAATGTCCTTGTTGAAACTAAATAATCTCACACTTTGAATAAGTAATCCACTACAACAATGAGCAACAAGAATTATCGTAATGATCGCTATGATAAGTATAGTGAATTGAATGATGATTTTGAAGACTATGGCTATGAAGTAAAGAATATACGTCGCCAGTCCAAAAAGAAAGTTACCAAATTCAAGACCCGTGACGATGAGTACTATGACAGTTTCTAAGGTGGCACAGTAGCACCTACAGATGGTCTGATCCTGTGTTTATAATGGTCACATGACAAACATCCTCACCGCTTCTATGGTCCACCAGTTTGATCTGGATATTGCTCCTGCCTTGCGTGAATTCATGTCTGCCAATCACACAGATCTCAACGACTGTGTTGATTGGGTCTGTAATGTGTTTGATCTCAACGCTAGCGATTGGTTGATTGATCGTATTGCTGATGAGTTTGAAGAGTTCTTTGGGATGTGACAGTCAGCAAGGTGGCACAAACCACTTGACTTTGCCTCCCATCTGACCCATACTACCTAAGTCAACCGCAAACAACCCATGCGTAAGATTGAAACCCAGATGAATGCTGCCATCACCAACGGCGAGTGCTGGAAGTCTGACAATACTGAGGTGTTCACTAATGACAATAATGCATCCCTTGTCTACCTGCATGGTAACTTGATTGCAATCATTACTGATAACTCTATCACCATGTTTGATGGTGGTTGGCAGACTACCACTACCAAGTCTAGACTGAATGCTATTCTTTCTGAGCATGGTATTGATGGTGAGTATATCTATCAGAAGGCAGGTAAGTGGTATCTCAACATGAAGAATGCAAAAGGTGAGGATCTTCAAGTTCCTTTCTTTTCTGGAATGCGTCTAAATTGAATAATCTTAGAAATCCTACTTTTTTAGTTTTTTAGAAAAGTAGGATTTTTTATTTTTTTAAATAAATTAGTTTAACCACTTTTTCAATCAAATGACCATTCAAGAAATGTATCAAGAGATGAATGAACAATATATTGAAGATAAGAATAGTGGTTATAATGATAAAGATCTTTATGATGATTGTTATATTGTAGAAATTGATTATACCACTCAAGAATAGTCTATAATACCCTTATAGTATACTATATGGTATATCTTACTGATATACTATTCTAAACACCTTCTAGGGCATTCTAGAGGTGTTTCAGGACACGTTAGCATCTGTCCACTATGTGCCAGTTTCTGTAGTGTACACTATGTGCCAGTTTCTGTAGTGTACACTTTTGCCCCCAAAGTGCCCAACCCCATGTTTATAATGAACGAGTTCAAACATTTCACTCAAATGAACATTCAAACCGTGTCTGACAAAGTGAACGAAATCAAGAGCAAAGTTCAGAGTCAGTATAAAGAACTGATGAGCACTGAGATGATGCTTACCCTTGCAACAGTTCTTGCCATCATCGTGGGTGTGGTTAGCTATACCTATCGTGCTGCACGAGTTTGGTATACTAATGGTGGCAAAGAGGTGATCGTTGCTAACACTATCAAAGTGCTGCAGTTTGTTATTCAAACTGCTGAGTCTCTTGAGACCCGTCTGAGTGTGCCAGTTGAGCAAAGCGTCCCCTCTGATCCACAGGTCGCCTGACCCCGTGCCTAGAATGACCACCAGTTACACTCAACACATGCTCAAAAAAGTAACACCTGAAAAGGCAATTCCTTCGCCAGTTGTGGTTAACAAAGGAAAGCATGGATACAACTGCTGGGTGTATGTGAGCACGATTGAAAACAATGGCAACACATACTTTAAGTATAAAGTTGCCCATAAATTCAAGCAAAAGTTTGTATCTAGAGAGGATGCCATGATGTATGGTTGGGCAAAGATCAATGGGCATGATGTCAAGACGTTTGATGTCCCTATGCGTCACAAACCTGTATCAGTCTGAATGTATAGCTAACTCCTTCGGGAGTTCTCTATACCCAGGTCGGCCGCCGTGGACGGTTGAGAAATCGTCCACCATCGCCCTGAAACCGCCACACCCCGTGCCTATAATGACTGAAGTTCAAACGACCGAGACCATGACTCACAACAACCCCTACGCTCAGCAGGTGCTCGCTCAGGGGCGTGACCTTAGCAAGGCGCCTGCCCCTAAGGCACAGTACCCACGTACTATCTATGGTCGCACCTTTGAGACTGAGGCAGAATACAAGGAAGCACTGGCAGACTTCCTGAATGGCATGTGACAATCAGGGGGGTGTCCACTGCCCCCCTTGACTCTGCCCCCAATCCATTCTATTGTTCCTTCAGTTCACACAAACCCCATGACCGTGACCCTGACCGATTCCTACAAACAGTTCTGCCAACCTGCCACGGTTGAGATGATCGAGTCTCTCATGGATGAGAACTACGATCTGGAAGCAATGCTGCAGTTCATCGATGAGAACAATGAGGCAGCATTCGTTGAGCATTACGAAGAATACGTTCGCTGTGGTGAAGCGATTGGATACGAAGCAGTTGATGCTTTGATCGCAGAATCGGGCATGGATGCTGTAGAGAACTGCGATGAGCGTTATCGTGGTTGCTATCAGTCCACTGCTGATTTTGCAGAGGAATTCTGCTCTGAAATGGGGTACGATGTGCCTGCCATGATTGTTGTTGACTGGGAGGCAACTTGGGATCGTAACCTATACTATGATTTCACCGCTTGCAACGATGGTGGCACCTATTGCCCCATCCACATCTTCTCTGATCACTGATCACAGTTAGCATCACATAGGGGGATCAATTCCCCCTTAGTTCCTATTGCTAACTGCATGGCACATTACTCGATGCCTTATCTCCCCAAGGCAGACTGGCAACCACTTGAGAAATTGGCACAACATGCCCTGAAAAGTGCCCTGACCCGTGCCTATAATGACATCAGTTCAAACCAAGGAAATGAACCTGACCGAATCCACCGCTCTCGCAATCGCTCTCGTGCACGCCAACTGCCCCCATGCTGCTGATGGGCACGTTCGCAATCTCCACCAGACTACTGAGGGTGCTGAGATGCTGCGCTTGATCGTTCGTGATGATCTGGCAGGTGCTGCTGACATCATCGCCAATGCCCTGATGGGCAATCTGTAAGGTGTACACTAGGGGGCAGGGATGCCCCCACCCCGTGCCTATAATGACTGAAGTTCAAACGACCCCCATGATCAACCGCTCTCGCATCATCGCTTCCCTGCTCGCCATGTTTGAGGCAGAGCATGGCAGCATCCCTCAGTGGTTAGTGGAACTCCATCACCGCTCTGATGATGAGGTGCTGGTGGCACGTCTCACCAACTGGCGTCAGAATTACCCTGCCCACTATCAGCAGCACGGCGTCTACGTGATGTGACGATCGCCAGGGTGCCCACCAGCACCCTGAAACCTGCCTCACCCGTGCCTATAATGACCTCAGTTCAAACGACCACGATGACCAACACCAAGACCGTTGACCTCGCCGCCATCATGGCAACCTACACGCAGCAGCACAACGCCATGATGGCACGGTCTGCCGCCAACCGTCAGGCGTTCGCTGAGGGTCGCCCCTTCCCCTTCCCTGCTGCTGCCCCCACCGAGACGATCAACATCAGCGACCGTCACTGAGGGGTCGCCCCCCCCCATGCTACACTGACAGTTCGAACCATCATCACCATGAACGAAGTCTACGCAATCTTCACCACGGGCAACGACTATTACGATCGCCCTGAGTTGTTCGCCCTCTACTCCACCCGCGAGAAGGCAGAGACAGATGCTGCCATGCTGCGTGAGCGTCTGGAGGATGCAGACTGCGCCACCTTCGAAGGGCAACCCCTCTATTCTCTGGTTGCTGTAGAATACGTGCCGATTCGCTGAGGGGGCAACCCCACCACACACACCAACCGACAGACAAACCATGATCCTCACCCCCGCCTCCTGCCTCAAGACCCGCCAGATCGTATGGGCAGGTCGCAAGACTGAGACCAGCGCCCAGACCATGGGCAACGACGTGCCCATCACCACCGAGTCGGCATGGTTGGCAGGTGCCTTCGCTGACAAGTACGCTGATGAAGCGATCGCCGCCCTGCCCACGTTCGGGTGAGGGCAGCGCCCCACCATCCTACCCCATCGCATTTCTCTTCAATGAACAACCGAAAGTATCGCAAGGCAGTTGACGAGATCATGCAGAAGTATGGTTTCATCTTTGAGAGCAACTCTAAGCACTTGAAGTATCGCCACGAGAAACTTAACCTCATTCAGGTATGCTCAGCAACGCCATCTGATAACTATGCTCTGTCGATGATTGAGAGGCAATGTAGACGCTCACTCGCTGCAGCACAGTAACACTTAGGGGCAGTATTTTATGCCCCTTTTGTTATACTTAGGGGGCCCGAGCGAAATTCATGGGTCCTTCCTAACCTACAAACGTTTCCCAGAGGGGGCTTTTTTGTATGCTATAATATTCGAAAAATAAAAAATTCCGCCATGAAAATTCTCCCCACAAAGTTCGCAAGGTATTCTAAATATTTTTGAAAACCTTTGAAGAAAAAAAATTTGCCCAGAAAAAAATCATGAAAAAAGACGGATATGGAGACTTTGATAATATTCTGAATAATTTTGATGAATTTTGTAATAGTTTTGAGACGAGAGCAGCAGAGGCATATATGAGGGGGGATGATAATGAGCGAGTCATACGAGAAGCTAGTGAGCGACTTAGAGGAAAGGGTGAAGGTATTAGAGGAGAGGGTGAGGGAATTAGAGAGACCGACGATAGCATACAGGCGCCCGAAGGCGAGTGAGTATGAAAGTTTGTCAAACACTCTAGATTATTTGCACAATAGTATAGAGGAGATGAGATGCCAAATATTGTTGGACCAGAGACAGTAGACACACCTAGTACTGATGGGAATTGTGCATATGCTGCAGCGCCATTAGGAGGTACGCCGTATGTATCACCTAATGTTGTTATAGAGGGACAACCAGCAAGGATATATAATTCGTTGAATTTACCTGCGAGCTCGCAGCCTGCGAGTGTAGCAGGAGTAAAGATAAATCCATTAATACCTTTGCCATGTCAACCAGGGATGCGAAGGATCGATCCAGTAGTAAACAAGACGGTGTTTATAAATGGACAATTATTCGCAGTTACTGGAGACGAGGCAGATTTAGTGACTGGGATATCAACACCAAGGACCTTGACAGGACCGTTTAGTTATCCTACAATACAGATTGGAACACAAACCTTAGGAGAATAGTTATGGCACGAAGCAAAGTTGGAATTAGCGGTAAGCAGATTATTGAATCTAAACCGAAGGGCACACGACAGGGTGAAGGGCAACATACAAAGTATGCTGCAACAAGTCGTAACAAAGCACGTAAAGCATATAGAGGACAAGGAAAGTAATGAAAGATTTACTGTTCATCTCACAGGATAAAGAGATGGCACTTATACAGGAGATGACATACAAGATTCAGATGTCAGATTGGGATATACACCCAAGTAAGACATGTTTTTTGTGTGTTTCTCCTGATTATTCTAGTATTGTCACCCAACATCTCTCGCATTCATTATCAATGGATCGGGAGATTTTTCATATTGAGGCAGTCAATGTGCCATTTCCTGATGAAGATATTACGAAGTATAGGATTGACTTTGAGATAAACCTTGCACAGTGGATATTAGAGTGGGATAACTTTGTATTATGTGAAGCAGGTGTTATCCGAGGAGGTAATTATACATGGATTACTGATTGTATTAAGAAGTATAATGATCTTTGTGGGAAGAATTATTATACGTTATCACTTTGTGAGAATATAAGTAGTAAATATAAGAGTGATCTGGTTTCACTATATTATGATGATACTGTGAAAGATTTACATTTCTGGTGGGAGAGACCGAATAATCACTGGGCATGAGTGCCGAAACCGAAAATCCGACTTTAAAGGGATAGTAACCCCTTAAAAAGTTCTAGATAACATCTAGCGGAGAAAAAGGATGGGATTATACCCAGTAGATAAAGGAAATGAATTTCTTGAAGAAGGTAAAACACTTATCACCGAACATGATAGTGAGAAGTACCTGAGACAGCACAGAAGGGCAAAGAAACGTGATGAACTATACGATCTACCAGAAGATCGTTTATCACGTCCCTGTGGCGGTTCTGGAGGGTTTGATGACTTTGTAGAGCGATGGCACGAGTGAATAAATAATTGCAGACTATTGCTGTGTATAGATGTCAACCTTTCAGACATTCAAGGATTTGAGTGTTACATTTAAGAAGCATCCTGTTACGAATGATCTAGTAACTGTAAAAGATAAAGCTGCTATTGTTCAGGCAATAACAGGATTGCTTCTTACAAGAAAGGGTGAAAGACCATTTCAACCAGAGTTGGGATGTGGTATTCAGAATATATTATTTGAACCATTAGATTTTGGTAGTGCTGGTATCATCAGATCTGAGATTCGTGATGTATTGAATCGTTATGAACCACGAATTGATGTAGATTCGATCAGATGTACACCAGATGAAATGAATAATGGGTATGAAGTTGAATTGACATATACTATTATTGGAAGAGATGATGCACCAATAGCAGTAGAATTCTTCTTAGAGCGTACACGATAATGCCATATACTCAGGTTGCAAACTTAGATTTTGAAGATATAAAAGATGCTCTAAAGGATTATCTTAGAGCACAATCAGATTTTACTGATTATGACTTTGAAGGATCAGCACTATCTGTGTTGATTGATACTCTTGCCTATAACACGTATTATACGGCATTTAACACCAACATGGTGGTGAATGAACTATTCATAGATTCTGCCACCTTACGAGACAACGTAGTAGCATTAGCGAAGCAATTAGGATACAGACCGAAGAGTATCACTTCACCTACTGCTTATATTTCGTTTACTGTAAATTATACAAATCCAACAACTGATACTGAGTTATTATTGAAGAAAGGAACGGGATTTATTGCCTCGTTTGATAATAACATCTATCAATATGTTGTATTAGATGATGTAAAGGCACAAGTTGTAAATCAGACTGCAGTATTTACAGATGTTCCCATTAGAGAGGGAACACAGATCACAAATACATTTGTAATCAATACTGCATTAAAATCACAGAGATTTATTCTAGATAACCAGAATATTGATACAAATACGATTAGAGTAAAGGTATTTCCTACTGGTGGATCATTCAACGAAGAATATTTGGTATCTGATAACATCTTAGGAGTAGATGGATTATCAAAGATCTTTTTCTTAGATGAGATTGATGATGAGAGATATGAGATTCTGTTTGGTGATGGTGTTATTGGTAAGAAATTAGATAATGGAGCAAGAGTAGAAGTTTCTTATATTACTACTGCAGGACCAGAGACAAATGGAGTAAAGACATTTGTATTCTCTGGTGTATTAGAGAATCCTGATGGTGTATCACCAAATTCATTTGATGTAACGATCAATTCCACTATTGCATCTTCTGGTGGTGAGGAGATGGAATCCATCAGTAAGATCAAGTTTAATGCACCAAAAACTTATGGTACGCAGAATCGTGCTGTGACTGCAAGTGATTATGATGCAATTGTACGTAATGTATATCCAGCAGTAAGTGATATCATTATCTTTGGAGGAGAGGAGCAAGATCCTCCAAGTTATGGTAAAGTCTTTGTTGTACTAAAACCAACAAATGCTGCATTCCTTACATCTATTACAAAGAATGAAATTATTGCAGAATTGAAGAAATTTGTTGTTGCTTCTATTCAACCAGAGATTTTAGATCCATCTATTCTCTATGTTGAACTGAGTAGCAAGATTTTCTATGACACGTCAATCACAGATCAGACTCCTGCTCAAATTAGAGACAAAGCAATTGGAGCAGTTCAGGATTATTTGAATACATCTAGTGTTGAGAAGTTCAACGGTAAGTTTAGGTATAGTAAAGTAGTAGGTGTTATTGATAATGCAGATCGTAGCATCACATCTAATCTTACATCTGTAACTATGAGGAAAGATTTCTTCCCTCAGTTGAATTCAACCTTCTATTATGAAGTATGTTTCCAGAATGCATTTGATGTAGATTGCGATGATCCAGTCCTTTCTACAACTGCATTTAGAGTTACTGAGTATCCCAATTTTGATGTGTATTTAGAAGACAGGGATGGCAAAATTGTCCTATATAGACTAGACCCTCTAACTGGTGAAAAAGTTGTTCTGAACAAAGAAATTGGTGATATTGATTACGCAAAAGGTGAAGTAAAATTATACAATTTGACTATTATTAAAGGCAGCTTTACAGACAATAGAATTTCAGTAAGAGTAAAACCACTATCTAATGATATCAAGGCACTTCGTGAAGTTTACCTTGATGTTGATGTTGCAAATTCAAGTTTCGTTGCTTACAAAGAGTAATTAGATGAACGTAAAGACCAAGAGAATTTCTACTCTTATTGAATCTCAACTACCCGAGTTCATCTCTACAGAGTATGAACTTTTTGGGAAGTTTGTTGAAAAATACTACGAGTCACAAGAAGTACAAGGTGGTACTTTAGATGTGATCAATAATATCCAAAAATATTTGGATATAGATTTTTATGAGAAAAATATTCTTAAGCAAAATGATTCTCTAGCTTCTTCTGTTACTTCATCAGATAAGACTATTACTCTAAATGATGCTTCTTCATTTCCAGAGAAGAATGGATATGTAAGAATTGGCGAAGAAATTATTTTTTATGCAACTAGAAATGACACTCAGTTGTTGGAGTGCTCTAGAGGAGTAAGTGGCAATACTACATTAGGAGATCTATACAATTCTTCTAGTTTTCAATCCACTATTGCAGAACCACATTCTGTTGGTGATACTGTATATAATATCAGCAATCTGTTTTTATATGCATTTGTAAGAAACTTTGAGTCGCAGTATCTTGCATCATTCCCAGAAAAATATCTAAAGAGTGATGTAGACAAGAGAACTCTGATTAAAAACATTCAGAAGTTCTACAAAGCAAAGGGAACAGAGAGTTCTATTCGCTTTATTTTCAATTCTATTGTTGCTAGGGATATTGAAAATGTTCCTACTACATACAATCCAAAAGATTTTACACTAAAGGCATCAACTTCCGATTGGGAAACTTCGTATTCACTCAAAGTGAAGTTGGTTTCTGGTGATGTTAATGATCTTATTGGTAACCAAATTATTCAGAATGATCCTACATTTGGATATGCATCTGCTATTGTAGATAATGTAAGGAATATTGGTGGAGAAGACGGCGAGCAATTATATCAAATTATATTAAATCCATCTACTGTTAATGGTAACTTTAGAGTATCTACTAGAACAAAATTAGAAAATCCTATTTCTGCAACTGCAACAGAGGGAGATAGAGTTACAGTAGAATCTACTTTAGGGTGGGGTAAGACAGGATCATTTGTAATTGGATCAGAAAGATTTTTCTACGATCAGAAAAACGCAAAGCAATTTTACATCAAGTCCAGAACATCATCTATTTCATATACAGCAGGTAAAGAAATATATGATTATTCTCCAGTAGTATCTGGAAATACTGAAATTATGGTGTTTGGTGTTCTTTATGATTTACAAAAGACTCTAAATCTACCATATTCATCAGTAGGTGATAAGATTGAAAAAACTGAGTCTGGATTTACTACGAGGGATCGTATCATCACAGATCCAGTATCAGGAGCTCTGAGATGGAAAATTAATGATGACAACTCTTCACCAGTCATTCAAACAAATCCAGCACTACAATCTCAAGTAAATAAATTTATTGCAGAAGTTTCTGCAATATATGAAGACGATCAATACTACTATATTTGTTCATCTGGATATCCATCATATGATATATTGTCGTCTTCAGTATCTGCAACTTTAGAAGATCCAAAGAATCTAAAGGTAATCAGAAAATCCCCAATTGAAACTACCGAGATATACGAGACTCCAGCAAATGATGTTGGTGTTTTTGTTGATGGTACACTAGCATTTGGTTATAAGGATGAAGACTTTGTAAGTTATGGAAATATTGTAAAAACAAATGTTACTTCAAAAGGTAACGGATATGTAAATCCTCCATTTGTTCTTATCAATAATGTTCCTGGAAAAGCAGAGTCCTCACTTTTAGGAGAGACTGTAGGTTCCATTACTATTACAAATAACGAAATTTACACAGAAAATCCACAAATTACAATAACTTCTGGAAGAAATGCCGTAGTGAAGGCAGTAGTTACTCGTGGTCAAATTACAAGCTTAGTAATAGAAAATCCAGGAGAATATTATTCAAGTCCTCCTTCTATTGTTATTACTGATACAAATGGCAAAGGAAGATTTGCAGAATATGAAGCTATAGTTTCTAAAGATGGTCAGATTGTTGATTTTACTCAGATAAGCACAGGAAGACTATATGGAGCAAGTACTGTAGAAGTTACTGTTGTTCCACAGGGTTCAGGTGCTACTGCAAGTGCAGAAATCAAAAAGTGGATAAAAAATAGATACAAAAAGAACCAGTCTTCACTTGACACAGCAAATGGTTATGTTTTCAACTTCTTCAACAAAAAGCAATATGGTATTGTAGCAAATCCATTAAAGCTTAGAGCATTAGTTGGAGATAACCTCAATAGTTTATATCAAGAACCATCTACAAAAACTCATTCAAAAATACTTGGATATGCATATGATGGCAATCCAATATATGGACCATTTGGATATTCCGAACCTGGAGATCCATCATCTTCTATTGCCAGATTAGAATCTGGTTATACTTTGAATAGTTCAAGACCTAATGGACCTTCTGTATCTCAGTACCCATTAGGAACCTTTATTGATGACTATACTTGGTCTCAGACTCAGGAAACAGGAAAAACTCGTTTAGATAAGAATAATGGAAGATTTTGTGTAACTCCAGATTATCCAGAAGGAACTTATGCATACTTCATTTCAACTAATTCTTCAAATGCTCCAACCTTCCCATTTATTATAGGAAAGAATTTTTATTCTCTTCCTATAAGTTCTAATTATGATTTCTCAATCTCACAAAATGATATTCCAACAAATAGCAAGAGATTGAATGCCAACAACATTAGTGCTAATGGTTATGGTTCTCAAGCAACAATTCAATCAATCACCAAGGGTTCTATATCATCAGCATTAGTTGAAGATTCACCAGAAACATTCTCAGTTGGGTCTCAATTAGCATTATCTACTACAGGTGGTGGAGAAGGTGCCGCAGCCTCCGTAAGTAAAGTTTTTGGAAGAAATGTAGAAGCGATTGAAAGTGTACAAAATAAAGTTGTACAATTAAAGACAAAATCTCAAATTTATTTCTTTGAAGGTGACACAATCACTCAAGAAAATACTGGTGCTACTGGTGAAATATATGGTAATTCGTTTAGCACAGATCAAGTATTATTGAGAACAGTTACTGGTAATTTTAATCTTACCGATAGAGTATCCTCTAATACAAATGTATTGAATGTTATTGTAGATAAACAATCTGAATTTACGAAAGGTGCTGTAATAAGTCTTTTTGATGGAATTGATACTATTATTGCAACTGGTGAAGTATTAGAATCAGTAAACGATCAAAACTCGGTAAAAGTAAAAGTATTATCTGGATCATTTATTATTGATGAAGACTATATTATTTCTAGTAGCGTAGGATCTGACACTCCTGGATCTAGAATTATTTCTATCATATCACTAAGTGAAAATATTGAATTATTCTCCAAGAAAGAGAATATTGCACTAGTAAGAACTACAGATAATCATAATCTAGACATAGATGATCTGGTAGATATTGAAGTAACTCCTGATGACCTAGTAACAGAAACTACTTATTATGTAAGAAAGAAAAAGTATCAAACTGTCCAACTAGAAACTCCAAAGTATGATTCTAGTATAAAAGATACTGGTATTGGAAGAATTGATACTTTAGTTAGTGGAATTGATTATGCAGCATCTACTTTTGGTGGATCTACATTTACCGATGTTGAAGTTTTATTCTCAAATCCAGAGTTATCAAGAAATTCAGTAGGTCAAACAGTTGGTGTTTCTTCGGACTCTGTTATTGGTAATGAAGATGGTCAAAATAACGCAAGAGCAACTGTAGTTGTTGGTAATACAAAAGTAGTAAGTGCTTATAATGAAGCTATCAATACAATAACTATTGATGATGCATCTGATATTTTTGTTGGGACTAATATTCGTGGAGAAAATATCGCAGATGGAACTACTGTTCTATCTGTTGATACTACGACAAATGTAGTTACATTAACTAATCTAGATGTAGATTTCCCAATTACTGGCGTTGTTTCATCAGTTGTTTTCAATCCAGGTGTTGTAACATCCGTAACAATAACATCCAAAGGAAAAGATTATAGAAGAGGCGATACCGTATCATTCAAAGATTCTGACTTAGATAAGGGCACAGTACCAAATAGCAGAGATTATCTTGCTATTGTAGATCATGTTGGATTCTCAAGATCAAATGCGGATTTATTTGTTGCAGATGTAAGAGAGGTATCTGCCGATGATTTGATTCAAATTGGAGCAGAAATAGTAAAAGTTGTTTCTGTAGATAGTCAGACTAATAAATTAGTTGTTTTGAGAGGTCAAAACAATACTAATGCAACAGATCATTTTAATGGCACAAATATTGGTTTTGCACTTCCTGAATATAGATTTACGATTGGTTCTCAATTGAATGGAGCAAATCAAGAAGATCCATTTGTAGTATCTTACGAAAGAGAAACACAAACTCTGACTCTATCATATAACTATGGCGTTTCTAATGTAAATCAAGTTCAAACAAATTCTCTATTTGTTGACAATAGTGTCCCAGCTAAAAGAGTCAAAGTAAATAAACTGATTAGAATTTCTAATAGATTTGAGTACTCAAAAGATAATGCTACCTTTAGCATTCTTCAGAATCTAGATCTACAAAGAAAATATTTGTATAAGTTTGATACAAGTCATTTTTCTATGGCAAATACTTACTTAGAGTTCTCTCCAAGTAACAATAGAAATATTATTGCAGTAGATAGTTTTAGATCAAGTGTAGATCCTGGCAATTCTGGATCTTTCATTAAACTAAAACCAGGAGAAGATTTTATATACTTCTATGGGACAACGCTAAACAACGATTCTGTTATTGATAATTTTGGACTTATAGACTCTGCTTCACAAAAAGTGGAGTACACAAGATACTATTTCTTTGACAAAAATAATGACGTAGACGTTAATGAAGGATTTTTCAACATTACTCAAGATCCTTTACAGGGACAAAAGAAAGTAATATTCATTACTGATACGGGATTTGCGTATGATTATTCTATAGCACCACAATACGATGGTTCTGGAGAGATCAAATATACCACTTCAAATCCCTCTGCGATCGGAAAAATAAATTCTATCAAGATTGATAATGTTGGTAGAGACTATGATTCAATCCCTTCCGTTATTGGTGTTAGACCAACTGCATCATATGAAGCTACTTTAGACCTTTCATATGATCCTATAGGTAATAAAATTACCGCAGTTTCTGTTGCTGATGGTGGTTCTAATTATGTGAATGCAAAAGCGGTTATTACTGGCAATGGATCAAAAGCACAGATAGATCTTTTTGTCAAAGATGGTGTAGTTATTTCTGCGGATCTTAAGAATGGAGGAGTAAACTATACAGAAAAACCAACCGTAAAAGTAGTAGAATCTTCAACCAAAGTTTATTTACAATCAAAGAATATTGGTTTGCCAGAGAGAATAAAGGTAGAGAACAGCGGATTCTTGTTTACAAATGACCACACCATTCTTAGAGATTATTCTTCAAGCATCATACTTCTACTAAAGGATTTTCCTGAAAATGCATTTTCATTTGGAGAAAGAGTAGTAGCAGAAAGTAATGGTATTGTTTATGCAACTGGTCGTGTATCTAAAAATGGATGGAAAAATGGAAGCAACATTCTAAAACTTGTGAATGTAACTGGTGAATTCATAAGAGGATTTACTATCAAAGGATCTGCCAAGGGCAATACAGCGAAGATTGTTGATGTTGCTACTTCTAAATTTACTCCAAATATCAGATCTTATTATGATAATATTGGTTCTTATACTTCTGATAAAGGTAAACTGAGTGCAAATTCACAAAGAATAACAGACTCATTCTTCTACCAAGACTTTTCATATGTCATAAAATCAAAAACTCCAATTGAAGTATGGAGAAATCTCATCAAAGAGACTACTCACCCAGCTGGATTTAAACTATTCGGTGAAGTAATAGTAGAATCTTTTGGAGAGAGCAGAGTAAGAAATACATCGTCAAGCAATTTTACTATTATTAACCTAGAACCAAAGAGTGTTTTGAATCTCTCCACAAAGAGAACCTTGAAGCAATCTTTTGTAAGTCTCAACAATCTTAATGAAGAGTATGGATTGGGATCAGTTTCTGTTGATAATCAAAGTAATGCTGAGACTTATTCAACAGAAATTATATTGGGTACTGCTTTTGATGGAGAATATGATCCAGATACTGGAAAGGTTGTTGGTACAAAAACTTTCAGTTTGATTGATAAATCAACTGGTCTTGCAATTGCACCATATAATGAAGAACAATTATTGATTACGATTGATGGTGTTATTCAAGAGCCTGGTATAGCATATACAGTTTCTGGGTCTAGCATTACATTTGCAGATGCTCCATTAGGCACTCGTGTCTCAGAAGGTCAAACAATACCAGCACAATCTTTCTATTGCAAGTCTTTCAGATTCAAGTCAGATACTCTAAATCAGCAGTATCTTAGAAAAGCTAGAAACTTCTTCCAGAGAAATGGAAGATGGTTGGATGCAGCAAATCAAGTTAGATTCAATAAAGATTTTATTGCAGAAGAATCTATTGGATATGTAATTGATAAGTATCCAAATGTTCCATGGAATATCTACAGATCTAAGTGTATTAGAGATATTAGATTTGTTATTGATGCATATGAACATGATTTAAGATTTGGCGGAAACTTCAAATCAATCTTCTCTGCAGAGTCTTATTATACTGGAAATGTATTAGATCATATCAACGAAGAACTTACAGAGACCTTAGATGCGTTCAAATATACAGCAAAATTGTGCTCTGCTGCTGCCAGAAACTGGGATTATACAGTAACTAATGCTGTATTTACTTCTGCATCTGACATAGTAACAGTTCCATCTACATTTGGAATTGTAGTTGGAATGAATGTCAGTAGTGGTACACAACTACCAGAAGGAACTGTTGTATCGGAAATTATTAATGATACTCAAGTAAGACTATCAAATGCTGCTAGATCTGGAGCTGGACTTAGTGCTTTGATTGTTGGTCCAACAGAAACCGTTACCATAACACAAGATGAAACTTATGCTGGTGTTTTGAACGCTGGAGATTTGAATGTTGGCGTTGATCCTGTTCCTGTTGGAGCAGTTACGCTAACTTCGGTTGATTCTATTCAGTCAATTCCACAAGCAACATTCTCTTTCAGTAAGATAAACAGCGGAACTTTCTATGATGCTTCTAACCTTATTGAAAGAAATAAAACATATATCCAAGAAGAGACTCTAGGATGGGTAAAAAATGAGTATCCTGCTCTAATAATCCCAGATGAAACCAAGTGCAAGAGAGATACTGGATATCTAGTAGATGCAATAGTGTATTCTCTAAGATATGGTGGGACGCAAGAGATAATTGATTTCGCAAAAGCATATTACGATGGTAATAACGTTAAGTTTATCAATAATGAACTCACAGAATCTGTAGACGCTTTCCAATATGCTATTGGTTTGATGGTTCTTTCTATGAGAGGAGAACTACCTGCAGGTACATATACATCCGCAGTTCCTTTCTATGATTCAAATATTTTTGACGATTCAAATGATATTCTACCAAAATGTTTCCAGGTAGAGTCAGCTTTGAATGCATACTCTGGAATAATTGAAACTCTCCTTTTACAGGGTATCAACCTTATTCAACCCGAACCAGAAAACAATCAGAGAAGGGGCAACTGGACAAATCTAAGAACATATTCAAACTATAACATTATACCAGATCCATTACTTCTAGATGAAGAATGCTCTGATGTTGAGTCTTCACTAGTATCTCTATATTCTGGTATTGAAACTGTTCTTACTTCAGGTGTAGGTGCTGTACAAAAAACAAATCCAGATTATATTGATGGAGAAAATACTGATTTTGAACTCTTCTATGAAGATGGATCTATTGTAAAAACTAACGAGACTGAAGACTTACTAGTCTTTGTAAATGGTGTTCTACAATTACCAGGAACATACGATATCATTAGGTCAGAAGATCAAAATACTTCCGATACAGTTTCATTCTCTTCGCCACCAATATGGGCACAAGAAGAAAATACAATAACCGTACAAGAACCAATTGCGGTAGATAAAACTTTTGTAGTTAGAGTTGGAAGTTATGAAACTCTAACTATAAACAACGAAAGAATTTCTATCAAGAAAACAGGTCCATTCCTAATGTTTGATAGGGAGACTAGATCTATCAGAGGTATTGATGATAGCAAATACGCTTATGTGTTTATAGATGGAGTTTTACAAAGAGATCAAAGTTCGTATAATATTAATGGAAACACGATAACCTTTACAGAACCACTAAGATCTTTTACTTTACCAGATGGAACAGAGGTTTTACAGAGAGTTGATATTTTAGTTCTGTATGGAAGAGATCTAGAGAAAGAACTTACTTTCTATAACTTTGAACCAGATACTTACTACAATAGAATATCTTTGAGAATTTCTGATAGTAGTCAAGATAAGACTACTTTATTGAATATAAAATCTTTCTTTAATTCTTTATTCCCTGACAATTACCCAATCGTTTCTTCTAGAAATGGAGCATATCTTTTTGAGCAAAATTCTGATACTGGAAATATTTCTAGTATTGGTAAAATTATAAGAATTGATGATTTTGTCAATTATTTTGATGTTACGTTGTTGGGTAATAACGTCGTTGATTTAGATCCAAATGGTACTTATATAATTTCACCTAATGGTAGATTAGATAATCCAGATCTGTTCTTGTTTACAAGAACTCAAGATCTTTCTATAGAATATACGTATTTCCGAGGTGATAATGATCTTAGAAAGTTAGTACGAGATGAAGCATTTAGAACAAAATCTTTATCAAACTTGCAAGTTAATGATACTGTAAAAATTGATGGCGAATCTAATTACAGAAAGATTACAAGAATTCCAGAATTTGTCCATCTAAAAGATTTTAGACACGAAAAAGAAGTGTCTAATCAAATTTATGGTAAGGTTGGTGCAACGAATTATAATGGGTTTACTTATGGAACTGGTCTTGGAGTTACAGCAAATATTGAAAATGGTTCAGTAGTTTCTCTTGATTGGAATAAGAGAGATATACAATTATTTGTTGATAACGATATCAAAGATAAAGAAACTGCTACTGGTTATTATACTCCACCAATATTGAATTTCATCCCAGTAAATGAAAATGGAGGGGGAGCACAGGCTGAGGTATTGGTAGTCAATAAGAGCGTAGTTGATATAATCATCACAAATCCAGGATCTGGTTACACAGAAGCTCCTAAGGTTGTAGTTTCCAGAAGATATAAGAGAGTAAAAGAAAATAGAAAGATTGATTATATTACTTTCTTTAGCATTAGTCCAAGAATTGAAGTAGATGATCTAATTGTTTTTACTTCAGTTAGCGGTACTGATACAGAGGGTATTAATACTATTACTTCGGAAGCTACGTTGGGGTTTGGTCGAGATACTACGGTAGAAAGACAAATTACCGAAATAGTACAAGTACAAGATGTAGTAAGTATTAGTTCTACGTCAACAACAAATAAAATTATAATAATAGAACCATCAGTAATAGAAGATTCTATTGTAAGTATTGAAAAATCTATAGAATCCATAATAGAATCTGATGTTAGCATAGTAACTTCCATTCATAACAAGACTGTATCAAAACAAAGTACTTTTGTTGGTGCAGTTGATAAGTTGTATGATGGTACATATCCTAATGATTTCTATACGCAAAATATTCTAGGAAATAGACTTGTTACATTAGAATCATTCAAGTTTATTGATTATGGATATTCAAATGTCTCGGAAGTTACAATTGAAGAATACTCCGCATTATATCCAGAATTGACAATTGAAGATTTTGATAATCCAGATACTCTCAAAGTTTCACCATCCAAGTCTCGTAAATATATTTCTGGATATCCATCTATCAATAATTTTGGATCTATGATCACTCAAGGATTTGATTTTAATATTGGAGATACTGTTCTTTATACGGACACTTCTGCTTTCCCATCTGAAGGAGAACTGCTAGTTGGCGATGAAATAATCTCATATACATCCAAACTATCCGATCGTTTATTGGGAATAACCAGAGCTCTTAATGGAACTATAGAGCAGAATCATTCTGCAGGTGATTATATCAGAACGTTCTGAATTCAAACGTTATAAATAAATCAGAAATTGTAAAAGAGTCTTATAAATGCCTGCCATCATTTCAGATAAGTTTAGAATTTTTAATGCGAAACAATTCATAGAGTCTTTCAGTGAAGGTAGTAGTGATACTAGCGATGAAAGAAGCAGATTGTATTTCTTTGTTGGTCGTCCACAAAGATGGGATGCGTATTTAGAAATCTATAGTCAAAACGCAACTGCTTTTAACGAAGGTGACGAAGTATATGTTGGAACATCATATCTCTCATCTACCTTCAAAGGAGTGGTCAGAGAAGTTTATACAGATAGTCTTTTACTTTATAATGTTAATGGTGCTAGTGGAGTTTCTAGCGTACCAACTCCAGGTTCAACCCTAAAAGGATATTTGGGTGGATCAGACACAGGAGCTACTGCTAAAACAGGCATCTATCGTTATGGAACTGAGGAGTTTCCAACAGTTCCCGAAGATAATCAAGATGAAAAATTTGAAGTCTATGATGATCTGATTGCAGCAAAGAGAATTACGGATCAGTATGTAAGATCTGTGATCAGAAGATATAATTGGCAAGTGAATACCACATATGATATGTGGAGACCAGATTATGCTCCATCTGGAACTGGTAGAACAGGCAATCTAACTGCTACTGGTCAATCATCTATTGCTGATGCTAAGTTCTATGTAATGAATGCTCAGTATGAAGTTTGGAAGTGCATTTATAACGGAACAAATCCAGCAAATCCAAATGGGCAATTATCAGTTAACGAACCCACAACCACAGACCCTGGATATGTTGGCGCTACAGGGTTGCTTACTCTTGGAGCGTATACTTGGAAATACATGTATACTATTCCAACAGATGATGTTCTAAGATTTCTTTCATCTGACTTTATGCCAATTGTATCTGCTACAGATGCAACTAGAATCGCAACGGAAGGTATAGCAGTTCCAGGTGCTATTGATGCATATTTGATTGAAGATGCTGGATCTGGTCTTCCTGCTGACGGAACTTACTATGCTCCTGTTGTTGGTGATGGTACTGCCGCATACGCTACGATTACTATTGCATCTGGCGCTGTTACATCTGTAACTGTTGGTGGTCGTGGTCAAGATTATACTTATGGAGAAATTTTCCTCAAGACAGGAACGGGTTCTGGTGCAACTGCATATGGACTATTCACAAATTCTGCTTTAACTAGTGCAGCAACTGTTGGTGCTGGAGCAACTGGTAAGATCAAAGTCATTATTCCTCCACAAGGTGGTCATGGTAGTGACATGGAACTAGAACTAAATGGCAAGAGAGTAATGGCGAATATTCGTCTTACTTATGCAGAAGGTTTTGGTGACTTCCCTGTTGACAACGACTTCCGTAGAATTGGTATTATCAAAGATCCATACGTAAATGGAACTACTACTTATGCTACAACAGATACTCTAAATGGATTGACTGCACTAAAGATTGATAGTGCTGGAGCAGATTATACCCCAGATGAAGTTGTAACTCAAACAGTTACTGGAGGAATTGCAAAGGGAACTGTTGTTTCTTGGACTCCAGATGCTCCAGGAAGTTTTAGTGGTATTCTAAAAATCTTCCAGTCACCAAGATATCACAAAGATAATGGTGTTGTAAGAGCATTTGAAAATGGTCCTGCTACTGTTGATGGAGAAGATTCTTTAGCATCAGGAACTGTTGATTCCTCATATAATGCTTCTGAAAACAATGATCCAATTTCTCCATTCTTTGGAAACTTTGCTAGCGGCATTTCTCAGCCCGAAATTGATAATAATTCTGGAGATATCATATACATAGAGAATAGAAGATTAATCACAAGAGCTGCCGACCAGATTGAGGATATCAAACTAGTTATTGAGTTCTGATTAACCTGCTTATATATCAATAAAAGTAGATAGAATCACAAAATGCCACAGAAGACTAACCTCAATGTAGATCCCTACTTTGACGATTTTGATCCGTCTAAAAATTTCTATAGAGTTCTTTTTAGACCTGGATATTCTATCCAAAGTAGGGAACTCACTTCCTTGCAATCTATTTTACAAAATCAAATAGAGAGCTATGGAAAGTTCCAATTCAAACAGGGAGAGCTTGTAGTACCTGGAGAGGTTGGTCTTAATAATAGACTAGACTACGTAAAGCTGTCATCAGTTTCCGAAGTGGCAGTAAATGTTAATGGCGAGATAACGTATCAGAAATATGATATCAAGCAATTAGTAGGACAAAAAGTTCAGGGAATTACCTCGGGTGTTGTTGCTACTATTGTCACAGCAGAATATTCAAATCCTTCAGAAGCAGATACTCTTTTTGTAAATTATACAAATAGTGGCGATGCTGCAGATGAAGCAACTTTTAGACAAGGAGAAACTCTAGAAGTAGTTGATGGTGTAAATACACCTCTATTGGTCGTAGGAACAGATGGCAGCGTTCTTCCTACTTCTATTACTATAACAAATCCAGATACTGGTGAGACTACAACAAAGTTGAGTCCAGCGATGGGTTTTGCTTCTGCTGTCAAGGTAGAAGAAGGAATTTATTTTGTAAATGGATTCTTTGTAAGAAATAGTGAGCAACTATTAGTAGTTAATAAGTATTACGATAGACCATCTGCAAAGGTTGGATTTAGAATATCTGAATCTATAGCAGCTGCAGAAGATGATAATTCTCTATACGATAACGCAAGAGGATTCTCAAACTTTGCTTCACCTGGAGCAAATAGACTGAAGATTACACTAGATCTTCAAAAGTATGGTTATACAGAATCAACTGATAACAATTTTATTCAGTTACTCAAGATCAAGTCTGGTGTAATTGAGAAGAAGATCAAGAAGGCAGATTATACTCTTATTGAAGATACTCTAGCTAGAAGAACTTTTGATGAGTCCGGAGATTATGTTGTACAGGATTTCTCTATTGATATTAGAGAGTATTATCAAAAAGATGGCAATCTAGGATTTTATAATCTAAACAGGGAAACAAATACTGTAAATGATATTCCTGTAGTAGAAGCAGAAAGAAAGATGGTTGCTTCTGTAGGTCCTGGAAAGGCTTACGTTAGAGGATATGAAATTGTAAATAAAGAGACTAAGTTTCTTGAGGTAGATAAAGCAAGAGATACGATTGAAAGAGACAATATTACCATCAAAGGTAAAGGTCTAGTAGACTTCAAGATTTCAAACGTTTATGGATCAGTTCCTCTAAATGCAGATGGCGCAGAGTTGACTGCATATCCAAACGTTTTTCTATATTCCACATTTAATGATTCCAGTATTGGACTGAATTCAAAAGCGTCTGAAGGAGGGTACAAAAATACAATTTCCAGAAGAGGTGAAGAATATGCATACTCTTCAGAGGGAGTAACTTTTAGTAATGAAGATATTGCTATAAGAACGATTTACATAGAGCAAAGAGATACTTCATTTACTTTTGGTGATATTACAAATTTAAATTTCGAGACTGAATTAGGAACCTTATGGTTTAGAAAAACAGAAGATACCGTAGATTCTTTCCGTTCTATTGCGTGGTCTATTGTAAAGAGACCAGAAATTGATGGTACAGGAACTAATGATTACTTAGAACTTACTGTTTATGGAAGAAAAGATCAATTAGATGCTTATCTAAAAGAATATAATGAAAATGATAACCTAAAAGAAACTAAAATCTTCAGAGATAGAAATCAAGCTATTAGTCCAACTGGTCAAGAATTTGGTATTGTAAGAGATTACAACAATTCATTTACTCCATTAGTAGGTGTAGCAAAACCAAAGAACTTCTATTTCAGAGATCTTCCATCAGGATTCAACCCAAATAATGACAAGGTACTATCTGGATCTAATTTTGATGATGCCACTTTCTCACTATCATACTTCAATCCAGTCTTCTTCACTAAACTAACTCTAGATGCCCCTGTAACACTAAACACCTTTATAGCAGGAAAATATATTGTAGGAACGAAAAGCGGCGCTTATGGGGTCGTAGAGGGTTCTCCAAACGGGTTCTATTCTTATGGTGATACTCTATTCGTAAAAACCCTATATGGTAACTTTATTCCTGGTGAAACTATCTTTGACGAAGACAATAATGTAAGAAGAATTGCAAATGAAAATACCATTTCTCATTTTGTTGTAACAAGAAGAGGTAGTGGATATACTCAAAGTGCTACACAGATTTCGGTTGATGGTGTCTCATACGATGCATCAAAGATTTCTGTTGGTGTTGATAATACTGGTGCTCTTTACAAAGTTACGGTTGCCAATAGAAATGCGTTATTGCAAACCTATGCAAATCCTCCAGCAGTAACAGCAAAACTATCTTCTGGAGATCCAACTTCAGAAGCAGAAGTAATTGCAGTATTGTTTAGAAATACTGTACTTACTTATTCTCCAGAAAATATTAAGTCTTTCTATTCGGTATTTGGATCTGGAAATGCAAACAGATTTACTGCAGATGCTGAGCTCAGCAAAGAAGAATACTCATTCATCGATCAAGTAACATCATTTACTTTCTCTGGAACACAGGGATATAAATTCCTTGAGTGTAATGGATTTGGTGACGATGGATCAAATTATGTAAAGCAAGGAGATCTAATTCAGTTTACAGATTCAACTGGAATTGTAAATAGATCTATTGTTCAATACGCAACCAAGTCTCTAGGTACAAAGAGAGTAAGAATTTATTTGGATTCTGCTTTACCAAAGGATGTACTAAACTCATCTGTTGTTAGAGTAAGACCAAAGCAATCAAATACAACAACGTCAACTCTGATTTTCCCAACAGGAAGCAGACAAGTAAAATCTCTAATCAAAGATGTATCTGATTCTAAATTCAAGTATTACTTCAGAAGAGATTTTGTAACTACTGGATCTTCAAGTGGAGGTAATCTAACATTTGCTGCTCAATTACCTTTCGGAACACAGAGATTTGTATCATACACAAAAGAGAATTACGTATTTACTGTTCTGAATAAAGGAAGTTCAGATGTAGTCAATAATGGAGATATTGTTTATATTGATGAAAGTTATGTCAATATAAACACATCAACTGATTCTACGAGTGGTCTTACTTCTGGAAGTATTACTCTAACTCTCCCTTCCGATTTCTTTGGTGATATTGCAACTGGATTCCCAACTCTGAAACTTACTGCTACTTTAGAAGTTTCTAAAGCAAAACCAAGACTAAAAACTTCAATTGCAAATAAGAGAATTGTAATTACTGCTGCTGGAGATAGAGTTGTTCCTCTACGTGGTTATGATTATGACACAGCAGATACAGAAGTATTTACTTACTCCGATGTTTATAAACTAAGATATATCTACGAAGGTGGAGCAAATCCTCCAGTAGTAGACTCAGATGGTGTTTTGATTAGTGGTAATGATATTACTAGCAGATTTACTTTTGATGATGGTCAGAGAGATACATTCTATGATGTTTCTAGAATTGTACTAAAACCAGGATTTGATCCTCCTATCGGTCAATTAGTAGTTGGGTTTGATTACTTTGATCATTCCCAGGGAGATTTCTGCACGGTAGATTCTTATTTACATGAAGCTGGCGTTGGAGAACAAGAAATTCCAGCATTCAATTCTTCTGTATTTGGTAACGTTTCTCTCAAGAACGTAATTGATTTCAGACCTAAGGTTGATTCTAATTCAATCGTAACAGGATTCCAAGATACATCAATACTTTCACAAACAAATGCTTCCAGTTTTGCAGGTCCAGGAGGAATTGCAAGCAGCACTCCTGCTATAGATTCCAATTTAGAATTTACGATTTCATTTAGCGAAACACAATATCTTGATAGAATTGATGGCGTCTTCCTAACCAAGAAGGGAGAGTTTGCTATTAAGGAAGGAAATTCCTCGCTAAATCCAGCAAAACCAGAAACTATTGATGATAGTATTCCTCTATATTACATCTACGTTCCAGCTTATACCAATACAAGCAAAGACGTAAAGATTATTCCAGTTGACAATCGTAGATATACGATGAGAGATATTGGAAAACTTGAGAAGCGTATTGAGCGTCTTGAGCATTATACAACTCTAAGCATTCTTGAGCAACAAGCTCTGAATATGCAAGTAAAAGATGAGATTGGTCTTGATAGATTCAAGAGTGGTTTTATCGTAGATAACTTTGAATATCACAAGGTAGGCAATCTAAAGTCTATTGACTATGAGTGCTCTATTGATACGCAGCAATCTGTATTGAGACCTCAGGTAAAAGAAGATTCAATTTCTCTCAGAGAAGTATTTACTACAAATGATGAGAGATCTATATACGGTTACACAAATAATAATGGTATTGTAACTTTACCGTATACAAATCTTGAGTTAGTATCAAATCAATTTGCTACTAAAACTATCAACCCAAATCCATTTGTTGTTATTCAATATGCTGGCGATGGTGAATTATTCCCTCAAGTTGATACATGGTATGATAGTTCAATTCAACCAATTGTTGTTAACGACAATACTGGACTATTTTCAATTTTCTCTGCTAAGTCAAATGCTGAGGAGGCATTCTCAAGCATCTACAATAGTTCAATCATCAATTGGATAGGTACAAATAGAACATTCTTCAATATTGATCCTCTTACTCAAACAGATAGTGAAAAATCATCTGCAAATGTAGATCTTGCTCTTGTTTCAAGTAGTTCAAATATCACACCACAAAACTATGAGTTGGCACAAGGTGTAGGAAAAACTACAATCGGTAACAAGTCCGTAGCAAATTCGTTGCAGTTGTTTGCCAGAAGTCAGGATGTAAAATACGTTATTAGAAGAATGAAACCAAAGACTCAGGTCTTTGTGTTCATGGAAGGTAAAGATATTGGAAGATGGGTTGTCCCTGATTCTAGATTTACTGGTATTGCTGGAAATTCTCCATCAGCATTTGGAAGATCTGTAATCACAGATGAGAATGGTAATGCGAGTGGCATTATTATTATTCCTGGTGGATATCCTCCAGTAGAAGGAACTCCTTGGACTAATGATATTCAAACTGTTTTATACGATACGAATACTGATCAACTAAGATTCCCAACTGGAGTGAAGACTATTAGATTTACATCAAGCTCTGTAAATGCTAATAAAGATGAAGTAGATACATATGCAGAAGTAAAATATTATGCATCTGGAATTCTTCCAGAAAATCCAAGTTCTATTATTTCTACTAGACCTTCATACTTCAAGGCAAATGAAGGAATTCAATTAGCAGACAGCAATACAGATATTGAAGTAAAACCAAATCCATTAGCACAAACATTCAAGATTGAAAATTATCAAGGTGGTGTATTTGCTACTGGAGTTGACTTGTTCTTCAATAAGAAGAGTTCTACTATTCCAATTAGAGTTTATCTAACTAATGTAGATCTAGGTAAACCATCCAAGAATATTGTTCCTGGAACTGAAAGCGTATTGAATCCCGAAACTAAGTTGAAAGTATTTGCTAGTGGCAATCTTTCAGTCAAGCAAGGAGAACTTGTAAATGGTGCTAAGTCGGGAGCTTCTGGTCCTCTAGAAAAGATCTTTGATAGAAGCAATATTGAGGTAGTTCCTCTATCAGATGGAACATATAATCTGACAAATGAGCAAGTATATACATTTGTTCTATCTAATCATAATGGTAAGACATTTGTTCAAGATGAACAGGTAAATACCAACTCACTAACAGTATCCAACAATAAAAATTCAACAAATCTAACTCTAAAGATTGCCAAAGATTCTGGCAAAATTTCAGAACTTGTTATTGATTCCACAGGATCAAATTACGAAGGTGCAATTCTCACTATTGAAAGTCCACAACTTCCAGGTGGAAGCACAGCATCTGCTGTTTGCAAGGTATCTGGAGGAAAAATTTATGCTACTGAGATAACTCTGAGTGGTAGTGGATATACAGAAAATCCATCAGTTGTTATTAGAGGAGTTGGATCTGGTGCAGCAGGAGCCGTCGTAAGAGCAAATATTGAGATCAATAGTCCTGCAGTTTCTATGGGTGTTGCAGTTGATGATTTCAATAATTTTGGAGCATTTGATTCTGTAACTCCAACAAACTTCAAGTTCAAGCACCCAGTTTATCTACAAAATAATATTGAGTATGCACTTGTAGTAGAAACTGATTCCACAGATTACATGATGTGGGCTTCAAAACTTGGCGAACCTGATATTGCAACGAGTGTAACTGTTACAACACAACCTGCACTAGGTTCTCTTTATAAGTCTCAGAATACTGATAATTGGACTGAAGATTTATTTGAAGATGTCAAGTTTACTCTATACAGAGCAGAATTTGATATCAGCAGAACAGCAGAGTTGTTCTTGAAAAATGATCCTCTTGGTTATGAAAGATTATCTATAGATCCTTTTGAAACTTCTGCTAGATCAGATTCTACTGCTACTTCAACTTTATTCAAAAACAATAATGAGATTGTAAGAGTCACTCATAAGAATCATGGTTTTGAAGGAGAAGGTAATTCTTACGTATTCTTTGATAATGCAAGAGATGTTGGTGGAATTACAAGTTCTGTATTGAATACAAATTTATTTGAAGTAACCAATTCTGGTATTGATAGTTATGACATCAAGGCTCCATTTAGAGCTGGAAGCAGCGTATTTGGAGGAGGTAGTTCTGTAATTGCTTCTTATAATAGAAAGTATGAGAAGTTATATGCTCAAATAAACTATATTCAATCAGAGGGAACTTCTATCAATTCATTTGTGAAGACTACTAATATTATTCCCGTTGATTCCTCTACTCAAAACTATAAGTCATATTCAATTTCAGATTATGAAAAAACTTTCTTGAATGAAGAGCAATTCTTCAATAATCAAAAAGTTATAACTTCAGAAATCAATAGCACACTTAATGATATTGATACTTCTTTAGGATATAAAGTTGAATTGTCATCAACAGTTTCATACCTATCTCCTGTGATTGATATCGCATCTTCTTCTGTGAAGACATACTCAAATAGAGTAGAGAATTCAAAAGGTAAAGAAGATCGTTTTGGTAAGAGATATCAAAAGTTATCATTCTTCCCAGTATATTCGTTTGCGATTTCTGGCAATGGTGGAGTTGATGTCGCTATAAATCAGTCTGTTGAAGGAATTACTTCAAAGGCAAAGGGAGAAATTATTA